>Ga0209536_100000066_pt1 | contig 142462 bp, 128 predicted proteins | sample DeeMarSeWOR28_12_FD_187461 | JGI IMG/M metagenome (GOLD analysis project Ga0209536, IMG submission 187461) | Marine sediment microbial communities from White Oak River estuary, North Carolina - WOR-2-8_12 (SPAdes) (version 2) | ecosystem: Environmental > Aquatic > Marine > Intertidal zone >...
CAGATCGTCGGCATCCTCGCGGTTCCGATCAAGGCCGATCTCGGGCTCACCGACACGCAGCTCGGCCTGATGGGCGGCCTGGCGTTCGCGCTTTTCTATACCGGCCTCGGCATCCCTGTCGCGATGCTTGCCGACCGCTGGAACCGCACCTGGATCATGACGGCGGCGCTGACGATCTGGAGCGGCATGACCGCAGCCTGCGGCCTGGCCACCAATTTCTGGCAGCTGTTTCTCGCCCGGCTCGGCGTGGGTGTCGGCGAGGCCGGCGGTGTGGCCCCCGCCTACTCGCTTATCTCGGACTACTTCCCGTCGCACCAGCGTGCGCGCGCGCTGAGCGTGTATTCCTTCGGCATACCGATTGGCAGCGCGCTGGGCATCCTGTTCGGCGGCTACATCGCGTCGAAGATCGACTGGCGCTTCGCATTCTTCGCGGTCGGCATCGCCGGCATACTCGTCGCGCCGATATTCAAACTCACCGTCGCCGAGCCACCGCGCGGCCAGTACGATGCCAGGGGGCCGGACGCACCGTCACCGAGCCTGAAGCAGATCTTCCAGCTGCTCGCGCAGAAGCCGAGTTTCTGGTTCATCTCGCTGGGCGCCGCGGCCTCATCCATGATGGGCTATGGCCTGTTCTTCTGGCTGCCATCCTTCTTCGTGCGCAGCTTCGGCCTGGATCTCCTCCAGGCTTCGATGGTGTTCGGCTCGATCCTGCTGATCGGCGGCATCGCCGGCACCTGGGCCGGCGGCTACATGGCGGATCGCTTCGGCGCCGGCAAGCGCGGCAATTACGTCATCATCCCGGCCATCGCATTTCTCGCAACGATTCCACTGTACGTGCTGGCGATACTGTCGCCGAACCTGACGTTGACGTTCTTCGCCCTCTTGATCCCGACCGGGCTCGGACTCGCCTGGCTCGGCCCGGTCCTGTCGGCGATCCAGCACGTCGTGCCGCCGACGATGCGCGCCACGGCGTCTGCGATATTCCTGTTCATCAACAACCTGATCGGCATCGGCGCCGGCACCGTCGCGCTCGGCCTGATCTCGGACAGCCTGGATGCACGGTTCGGGGACGATGCGCTTCGTTACGCAATATTGACCGGCACGAGCTTCTACCTGATTGCTGCTATTCTTTTCCTGATCAGTGCAAAGTATCTCGCGAATGACTGGGAAAAATGAGCGCATGGGATGCAGGCAACATGAACATCGGAAACGACCAATTTCTCGCGGGTAGATCCGCGATAGTCACGGGCTCGACGAGCGGCATCGGCCTCGGGATCGCGCGCAGGCTTGCCGCAACCGGGGCAAACGTGATGGTGAACGGCCTCGGCGATGAGGGCCAGGTCGATGCGGCGGTACAATCCGTATCGGATGCCGGATCCGGGGAGGTCGTCTTTTCGCCGGCGAACATGATCCAGCCCGACGAGATCGCCGCGATGATCGAAGAAGCTGCCACCTGCTTCGGCGCCATCGACATCCTCGTCAACAATGCCGGCATCCAGTTCGTCTCGCCGATCCAGGACTTCCCGCCGGAGAAATGGGACGACATCATCGCCACCAACCTGTCGTCGTCCTTCCATACCATCCGCGCGGCGACGCCGCACATGCAGGCGGCGGGCTGGGGCCGGATCATCAACCTCTCCTCCCTGCACGCGCTGGTCGCGTCACCTTACAAGGCCGCTTACGTGGCCGCGAAGCATGGCGTCGCCGGGCTCACCAAGGTAGTTGCGCTGGAACTCGCGCAACAGAACATCACGGTGAACTCGGTAGCACCGGGCTACGTAGAAACCCCGCTCGTCACCGGGCAAATCGCGGACACGGCGCGAGCGCGCGGCATCAGCGAGGAAGAAGTGGTGCGCGACGTCATGCTCGCCGCGCAGCCGACAAAGAAGTTCGTCCAGATCGACGAGATCGCCGAACTCGTCATCTTCCTCTGCAGCGACGCCGCCGCATCGATCACGGGTGCGATATTACCGATCGACGGCGGCTGGTCCGCGCAATAAGAGCCCCTAGGCCGGCGCGATATTCGCGTTGAGCCGGAACAGGTTGCCCGGGTCGTACTTCTTTTTCACCTGCATAAGCCGCGGGAAATTGCCCTGGTAATTCGTATTGACCTGCGCCTGCGGTTCGTTGGCAGAATCATTCGTGTAGTAACCATCGGTAAAAGGCGCAATGCTGCTCCAGTACTGGCGCAGGTAGTCGATATGCGGGCCGCCGTCCGAACCGATCGGCCAGCTCGTGAAGGCCCCGATAGCTGCCGCGGATTTGCGGTGAGGAAATGCGGTCGCCTCGACGGGTACACGCCCGATCGCGCCGCCGGATTGCTGGAAAAACACCATCGTCTGGCGCCGCGGGTCCGGCTCGATGCCGCCAGCGATCGCATCCAGCATCGCGTCCGGGAACCCATTGACGAAACCGGACTTCAGGTATTCGCCGTTGTTTCTCGGATCGGTCTCGTCCCAGCTTTTCTGCAGCGCCACGTAGTCAACAGGGCCCACGCTGGAAAAGACCGGCTTGCCGAGTTTCTTCAGCGGTGCGAGCACCGCGTCCGACTCTGAGGCAGGCCCGGAATAGCAGACGTGGATAAGCGCTGCACTGCCCTCGCCGGTCGGTGTCGAGACGAGCACCGCATCCGTGTAGAGATCATCCGGCGCGCTTTGGGCAAAGTCGGCGTAAAAGCGCAGTACGTCCCGCGCACGGTCGAGCGGATAAACGATATCGCCGCCGATCACGGTGCGCTGCATTGGATGAAGCTGGAATTCAAAGGATGTCACGATACCGAAGTTCCCGCCGCCGCCGCGAACGCCCCAGTACAGATCAGGATTCTCGCTCGCGCTCGCGCGTTGCAGGCGACCATCGGCGGTTACGATCTCGACCGCTTTGACGTTGTCGAGTGCGAGCCCGTAGCGCCGCGCAAGGCGGCCAAAACCGCCGCCGAGTGTCAGTCCACCCACGCCGGTGTGCGAAACGGTGCCCGCCGTCGTGACCAGCTCGTGCGCCATGGCTTCGTGATCGAGGTCCCCGAGGAGACTGCCACCGGCCACGTAAGCAGTCTTCGACGCGGGATCGACGCGACAATGTCGGAACATCGACAGATCGATCTGCATGCCGCGGTCGCATGTCGACTTCCCGGCATAACTGTGGCCGCCGCATTTGACGGCGAGCAGGAGTTGCCGCTCCGCGGCAAATGTCACGGCACTCTGGATATCGGCAACGCCTGTCGGCTGCACGATTAATGCGGGATACCGGTCGATTGAATCATTCAGAACACGACGGGCCTGGTCATACCCTTCATTGCCCGGCAGCAGCAAATTGCCCCGCAGGCTGTCCGCAAGCTCCTGTACCGCCGCTCGCTCGAGTGATCTTTCCGTGCGTTCCCCCGTTACCGCGAGCACGTCGCCGCTTACCTGCGTCAATGCCTGCAGCGCGGCAAGCGCCTGCGCCGTCGGCAGCGCGGCTGTCACACCGGCCGCAACGGAAGATTGCAGAAAACGTCGTCTATCCACTTTGAACCCCCCTTTATTATTGTTTTTGCCCCCCAATCATAGCGAATTCGCTCAACTCTTGCGGCCGAATTGACAAGCCAATCGCGTCGGTGTCATGGTCGCAACGCTATGACGATCCCTCTCGAGAGCAAGCTGCCCCATGTCGGCACCACGATCTTCGCCGTCATGAGTCAGCTGGCGATCGACTGCAAGGCGATCAACCTCTCGCAGGGGTTTCCGAGCTTCGAGCCGCCGTCCGAACTGATCGATCGCATCGACCATTACCTCAGGAGCGGCGCCAACCAGTACGCGCCGATGCCGGGCGTGCCGTCGCTGCGACGCGCGATAGCCGGAAAGGTTGCACGGATGCAGGGGCGTGACCTCGATGTGGATGCCGAGATTACGGTCTGCACGGGCGCGACCGAAGGTCTGTTCAGCGCGATCCAGGCCATCGTACGCAAGGACGACGAGGTAATCGTGTTCGACCCTGCGTACGATGCCTACGAGCCTGCGGTGTCGCTTGCCGGCGGACGCACCGTGCACGTGCCACTGGCAATCAGCGACGATGGGTTCGATTTTTCGATCGACTGGCAGCGCCTCGCAGACGCGCTCAGCGACCGGACCCGGCTCGTCATTATCAACTTTCCGCACAACCCGACCGGTGCGATCCTGTCCTCAGCGGATCTCCGGCAACTCGCGGAATTACTGCGCGATTCGCCCGCGTACCTGCTGTCGGACGAAGTCTACGAGCACATCGTGTTCGATGGCGAATCGCACGTCAGCGCCCTGTCCATCGATGAATTATGGGAACGCAGTTTCGTGGTGTCGTCGTTCGGCAAGACCTACCATGCAACCGGCTGGAAAGTCGGCTACTGCATGGCACCGGCGGAACTCACCACCGAGTTTCGCAAGGTTCACCAGTTCACGACCTTCGCGGTAAATACGCCGGTGCAGCACGCACTGGCGGATTTCCTGCAGGGCAACCCGGCATTTCACGAACGGCTGCCGGCTTTCTACCAGGAGAAGCGTGATCTCTTCTGCCGCCTGCTCGGCGAGTCTCGCTTCCGCCTGCATCCTTCGCGGAGCACGTTTTTCCAGATCCTGGACTACGGCGACATCAGCGACGAAGAGGATGTAGCACTCGCGAAACGCTGGACCGAGGAGATCGGTGTCGCATCCATTCCGTTATCGGTGTTTTGCGAGCAGCCCTTCACCGGCACTCGCCTGCGCTTCTGTTTTGCCAAAGACGACGACACGCTTGCCGCGGCGTGCGAGAAACTGAGTCGCCTGTGATTGGGAAATAAGAAACCCGGCCCCGTCAGCCGGGACCGGGTTGCCTCTGACGACGCCCCGCTATTTTGCCGCGCGGATAATTCCGCAGGCGTCGCGCGGACCTCCCGCACAACCTTTCTTGAGATCCGACTCTTCGTCGCAATAGGTGTCGGCGTAGGTATGGATGATAAACGCACTGCCGTCCTCATCGAGGATGCTCAGGCGCCCGGGTGACAGGGTGACGCGGTTGGTCGTGTGCGTCATCTCGCCCTTGCCGTTCTTGACTTCGATGTTGATCAGGTCGCCCATGTGGTAAGGGTGATTGATGTCCGCGGCCGGCACGTCGTCGCCCGCGCTATCGGGCCGCGACTGTCCGAACGGGCCCGGGTCATGGTGCCCTTTGGCCGCGCCACACGGCTCACAGGCGCCAACCTCGTGAATGTGGACCGCGTGCTTACCGTCGCTGAGGCCCTCCACCATCATTTTGACGGTCACCTCCTTTATGCCTTCGGGACTCGTCTTCTCGACGAGCTTGGCCGTACCGGAAATGCCGGGGTCGGTACAGCCCTTGATATCGGCCGCCGCCTTGAGTGCGTGACTATCAGCGCCAGCCAGCGCGGGCAGGCATAAAAGCGCGGTAGCTGCCATGCCCGCCAGCGTTGGTTTGAAGTTGTTGTTCATGTGATTTCCCCTCCAGGTTGCCCGTTTCGTCCGGACCGGCGCCAAACCCGGCGTCGCGGACCGGCCAGCACCAAGACTAGTCGCCGCCAGCACCAGACTCAAGCGGCCGGCCGGAATCAGGTTCCGAGCTGATAAACCAGCAGTGCCCCGACGTAACCGATAGCCGTCATGTACACCCAGGCGAACACCGGCCAGCGCCAGGTATTCGTCTCACGCCGGATGACGGCGAGCGTGGCGGCACACTGCAGGCAGCAGGCGTAGAACACCAGCAGGCCGAGCACCATCGGCAGCGTGAACACCAGGCTGCCGTCCGGCCAGCGGGCGGCTTTGAGCCGTTGCGACAATGTCGCCTCGTCGGCTTCGTCGCCAACCGCATAAACGGTGCCGAGTACCGCGACGACGACTTCGCGCGCCGGGAATCCCGCGATCACCGCCGACGACACGCGCCAGTCCCACCCCAGCGGCCTGAACACAGGCTCCACGAAATGGCCGGCGCGCCCGAGCCAGCTCTGCTCGAGCTGCATTGCCGCAGCCTGGTTGTCGATCTGCGCGAGCGCGGTGTCGAGTTCCTCCCCGGATAGCGCGGCCTCAGCGGCTTGCTGTTGCTGTGCGACGAACGGCTCGACGTCGTCAGCACGCGGATAATAGGCCAGTGCCCAGATGATCACGGCGACCGAGAATATGACGGTGCCGGCACGCTTGAGGAACACCTTGGCGCGGCCGAGGAGCTGCATGAGCACGGTCTGCAGATTGGGACGGCGGAACTCGGGCAGCATCAGCGCAAACGGCGGTTTCGGCCCGCGCAGCGCAGTCTTGCGAATCAGCAGCGCAGTCAGGACTCCCATGAGGATGCCGAACATATACAGGCCGAACAGCACGAGCCCCTGCAGGTTCAGAAAGCCCACCGATTTCGCGGGCACGAATGCGGCGATCAGCAGCGCATAAACCGGCAGTCTCGCCGAACAGGTCATGAACGGCGCCGCGAGAATCGTGGCGATCCGGTCGCGGCGGTTCGGTATGACCCGCGTCGCCATAATGCCCGGCACCGCGCAGGCAAAACTCGAGATCATCGGGATGATCGACTGCCCGGAGAGGCCCACGGATCGCATGGCGCGGTCCAGGAGATAAGCGGCGCGTGCCAGGTAGCCGGAATCTTCGAGCAGGATGATGAACAGGAACAGGATCATGATCTGCGGCAGGAAGATGATCACGCTGCCGACACCGGCGATGACGCCATCGGCCAGCAGGCTCGCCAAAGCGCCGTCTCCGAGCGCCGCGCTCACCCGCGCGCCGAGAAACGACGTGGCCGAGTCGATCAGGTCCATGATCGGCGTCGCCCACGCAAACACGGCCTGGAACACGACGGCCATCACGAGGAACAGCCCGATGGTGCCGGGCACCGGCTGGTTCAGCCACGCCGTAATGCGTGCCTGCCAGCCATAGAATGGCGGCGCCCGCTGAACCACCTCGTCGAGCACTTCCCGGACCCACCGGTAGCGAACACGCGCCTCGATGGCAAGCGGCGGCTCATTGCCGAACAGGCGGTTGCGAAGCCGCTGCAGCTCTGCCGGGGCGCCTTGGTCGAAGCGTGCCAGGAAATCCTGTTTCGCTTCCGTCGGGCCGTCGATCAGCAGCCGCTCGACCTCCGCCAGGCGCGTATTCTCAGGGGCGTGCGCGGCCAGTTCGCGCGCTGCCGCGGTCAGCTCCGGCCAGGTCTTGCCAGGCTCGGGGGACTGGAGCTCCGTAATTCGTGACAGCTCGGCGCGCAGCTTCTCGACGCCCTGTCCCGTCGTTGCAACGACCGGGCAGATCGGCACACCACCGAGCCTCGCCGTCAGCCCAGCGATGTCAATTCGCAGACCCTCGAGTTCCGCCGCATCGGCCATGGTCAGCGCGACGACCAGCGGCCGCTCGAGCTCCAGCAGCTGCTGCACGAGGTAAAGGCCCTGGTAAAGGTTGGTGGCGTCGACAACGGCGAGTATCCCGTCCGGCGTTGCCGTGCCCTCCATGTGCCCGAGGATCACGTCGACCGCGATCTGTTCCTCGAGCGAATGCGCGCTGAGCGCGTGGGTTCCGGGCAGGTCGACGAGTTCGAGCGACTTCCCGTCTATCTTGAGCGTGCCGATATGCCGTTCGACGGTGACGCCCGGGTAGTTGCCGATACGCTGCCGCAGCCCCGTCAGGCGATTGAACAGGGTGCTCTTGCCCGAATTGGGATTGCCAACAACCGCTATGCTGGCGTCTGCGCGCCGGCTAACGGGTATCTGGTTGGCGAGTACGCGGATTTCTTTGGACTTAGTCACCGCCCGCCGCTACCGGGGACACGGCGAACTGCCGGGCCTGCTCCTGGCGAAGCGAGATACCCCGGCCGAACAACCGGAACTCCATGGGATCGCCGCCCAGCGCGGAGCTTGCCAGCTCGACGATCGCACCCTCGACGAGACCGAGCGTCATGAGGCGCTGAACCTGCGGGTCTGCGGCGTTCACCGCTGCGATAACGCCTTTCTGGCCTTTCCTGAGCGATGCGAGCGTGCTGCCGTTGCGGTCCATAAGAGTAGTGTCCCGGGTTTATGCTCCACCGAAAATCCGTCAAACCATTATGTAAGCAACGGATTTTATTAGTGGTTTGCCGATTCAGGGCAAAATGATAATGATTCGCATTACGATAAGCAATAGGGACAATTACGAATAGCCGGTTCAGCTTGTATTCATCGACCCCCGGTTAGCGTGTGTAACAGGTCGCCGCTATCCCCTGCGGCGCCGACAGGCACACCTAGCTACGAGGACCGAAACATGAAGAACAAGCGCCCGCTCGCTATCGCTGCCGATCCCGCGAGACGCCAGGCGACCCTGGGACTGTTGCTGGCCGGAACGCTGTTGATATTCGCACAGTCCGTGCTCGCGAACACTCCCACCATTCGACTGTTCCCGACCACGGTCGTCGAGGATCTCAAGCAGACCGGCAACGTCGCCCGCGACATGGAGACGGGCCTGCAGGAGGTCATCGGCCGTCTCGACCAGCAGCAGCAGCTGTACGTGGAGAGCAAGTGCGACGGCGCGGAAAACGACCCCGGGTGCCAGCGCCTTGCGCGCCAGATCGGCGCCACCTACCTCGAAATGCTCACGATCATGGAAGAGCGGCTGCCCGACATGGAACACACCGTCAACAATACCCGCATCAGTCTCGAGCGGGGGCTGCGAAATGAACTCGGCAAGAAGATGACGCCGTGGCAACTGCAGGAAACGCTGGTCGGCAAGACGACGGCAAGCACCCAGTCGCCGCCGTCTCCGACGCTGCGCGGCCGCTCGGGAATGCGGCTCTCGGAGCGCTTCAAAACCTATTATCAGCTGGTCGCCACGTCCGGCAGCCAGGGCGACCAGTCGCTTGCGGTACTGGCGTCGGACATTTACCTCGACATGGACGAGACGAGCGTGCTGATCGAGCGCACCCGCCAGGAAATTGCGCGCGCCACGCTAATGGAACAGCTCAACCAGTCGTTCGGCATCATCACCCCGGAAATGATGGAAGTCGTGGGCGGCGTCAAATCGATTCTGTTCGGCGACGAGGATCCGCACGCACTGGTTGCGGGACCGCCCCCGGGCAGCGTCGAGCAAGCCTACCGCAGCCCCCTGGAACAGTGAGCCTCGCCGGCGATATCGCGTAGGAGCGACACCATGAACAAAAAAATACCCATGTCCCTGCTCAGGAACCTCGGCGTCCTTGCCGGCCTCTTCATGATGGTCGCATGCGCGTCGACCGAACCCGGTTGCCCGTCTCCGCAGACGCGCAACCTCGACAATGCGATCGGCTTCGTCAAGACCTCTCTGAACACAGGCTGCGAAGCGCAATTCGACCGCTATTACGACGACCTGCTCACGATCGCGGAAGGCGATCCGAAACCCGAGAACAAACGCATCTTCAGCGAATTTCTCGTGTGGTCGGGCGACCAGGGACTGTTGAGCACGCGCCAGGCGCAGGAATATTACAACCGTTTCTTCAACGTCAAGTTCATGTCGATGAAAGGCGACTACAACAACTGCTCGCACACCTGCCCCAACAAGCAGCGGGTGCTGTTCGACATGGAACGTGAACTGTCCGACAAGGAACGCGGCCTGCTCAAGGTCAGCCAGGACCCCGACGGCTATTACCGCGCGGACCGCCTCTACCAGGAAGTCGAACTCGTACTCGAAGCAACCTGCACCGCTTGCGCGGCCAGTCGATGACGAGTCGTAACGATGACGCAACGGCTGTTTCTGCAAGGGATGTTCGCCGGCGCATTCGGAACGCTCCTCGGTGGCGCGGCACTCCTGTACACACTGGCGCGGCTGGAGGTGATCCGTCTCCATGACACGATAATCAGCACTCCGGGTGACTGGCTGCAATGGGCTTACACGAATCTCGGCTCCTCGATCCCGGTGTTTGCCGGCCTGCTGCTCGCTTTTTTCGTCACGCTCGGCCGGCTGCGCCGCTGCCTGGATGACGAGCAACCTGTCGACAAGGTGGTTCAGCTCGATCAGCTGACCGAAATCTGGACCACCCTGTTTTTCGGCACCGGCGTCATCTGGACCGCGATCGGCATGCGCAGCGCGCTGATCTTCGCATTGGGTGACAGGGACGTTGCCCTTCAGGACGGCGCGTTCGCGATGCTGGAGCGCATGATCGACGGCGGTATCCTGCTTGCCCTTTCGACGACCATCTTCGGCGGCATCGGCGGATACCTCATGCGCGTCTACAAAACGGTTACGCTCGGCTCCCGACTTCAGCAACGCTACGACCGGGCCGCTCGCGCCGACACCTCGGAAATGCGCGAGAGCCTGCAGCGCATCGAGCGTCACCTGGGTCATCGAGGCTCGGCCGCAACCGCTGCGGAGGCTACCGAGTGAACCGCTCTCCCCTTTTCTACCCCATGCACCGGGGCGACACGGACGCCGGCGGTGCTGCCGACCTGCAGACCGACATCATGCGGTTCATGGCAATCCTCGCGCTGTGCCTGGTTGCCATCTTTGCGCTCGTGCAAAGCATCCCGCTGGTCCCCGAAGCGCCATCGCAGTCGCCTGCACCGGCAGCACCGCCACCGGTAACGGAAACCGTCGAGCCCGTGGCGGAAACGCCAGCACAGGTTCAGGCGCCGGCCCCGCAACCGGCCGATGACGGAAAAGCGGTGCGGCTGACGCGCCCGGCATGGACGCCCGATGCGGCCGCGGAGCCAGGCCCGCCCATGCCCAACGACGCGACGGAGACCGAGGGTTTTACGCTGCGATTCGAGTCGGACCTCGCCCTCACGAGGCTCGTCGCGACCGGCACGGTGGGGTTCTATGCGATCGCCGACGGGCGCGCTCGCCGCATGACGGTCAGCGATAGCCGCATCAGCTTCTGGGACGCATCCGCGCCACAGAGCTACCACGAAATGGAAGCCGGCACCGTGCCGCGGCCGGTGATCGATGCGCTCGCGCGGTCCGGCGTGAACACGGCCGAGGTCGGCTGGGGCGTAACGCTGCCGGGGAAATTGCGTCAGCAACTGGACAGTCTCGTGCGCGGCACGTCGGGCGGTGCGCTGGTCATCGGCCGGGACGGCGCATTGCGGCTGGAGTCGTCATGATGCGTGCCGCCCTCATCATGCTGTGCCTTGCAGTGCTCGCCGCTCCCGCGGCAGCTGCCGAGCGCAACCTCAACCGGTGGTTCGATCGTGAACTCGTGCCCTACGTTACCTCGCAGCTCATCGAACATCCGCGCTTCAAGGGTGAACCGGTCATGTTTGTCGTATTCGAGGATAACGTCCCGGCATCCGTCAGCAACGCGCTCGCCGTCTCGCTTCGCGACCGCCTGCTCGATGCTGCACTGAACACGCCCGGCGTCACCGTGGGCCGGCGCCAGGGCGGCACGACCGCGATGCCTGCCGCCCAGCCGGTGGACTGCACTGCGAACGAGGTGCACTACTACGTCGGCATTGCCATCTCCAGGCGGATCGACGGTCTTTTCGGCGTCGCCGTGCGAGCGCTCGACCTGGAGGACCGGAACTGGGTGTCGGGGTTCGGCGAGGCCTGGCAGGGAGCGCTCAGCGTCGTTGAGCAACGCGCATTCCGGCAGACACAGGTCGACACGACCTTTCGCGGTGCGCGCGACGTGCCGTTTTCTGCGGACGAATCCGACCTGCTCGCCGAGCACCTGGCTTACGAACTGTCCTGCGCACTGCTGCGCCAGACCGCCGGACGCTACATCGTTTCGGCGAACGAGGTGCCCGACGCCGGCGACAGCCTCGCGGCGACGGTGCAGCTCGCGAGCAACAATCTCGCCGGCCACGATGCCCTCGAACTGACCGGCGACGAGTCAAACGTCAATGCCGCGTTAAGCGGCAAGGCGCACCGGATCGACGGGCCGCTCTACCAGTACTGGCTCACGATCACGCCGACCGACCCCGGCGAAGAGCTGTCCACGCTGAGCGCGAGTGCCTACGTCTTGCTGCCCGGTTACCGGCTTGCCGGCGCACCACGCACGACCATCGATGTTCCCCATGGCGGCGGGGATGCGCTGCTCGGGCCGCTGCGAATCCTGAAATCGCAGGATCGCCGCATGTGTGCCCGCTCGGGAAGCGCGTCGATGCAAACGACGACCTATTCCGAATCGCTGCCGCAATGCTCTGTGCTGATTGCCGACACGCGCGCCGACGCGATCGTGTTCGTCCTCGAGCACCAGGCCAACTACGGCCTCGTGCGCCTGGGCGACGCCGCCTGCCGCAAGCGTACAACCCCGCACGTCGTCACCCGTGGTACGCCGATGCGATACCCGGTGCCTTTCACGCAGATCGGCAGCAGCGAAATGCGCGAGCCCGGTGAGTGGCAGGTTGCACCCGGTGTCGATACTTACTACGTGTTTGCGGTCAGTGACGCTCGGGCGGCACGTGAGTTCGCAAACCACATCGACGCACTGCCGTTGCGTTGCGGCCGGACATTGCGTCGGGGCCTCGAAGACAATGCGCTGCACCGCTGGCTCGAAGAGTTTGCAGAGCTCGCCGAGCGCCATGCGCCGCACGTCGGCTGGCGCGCGATAGAAATAAAGGACGTGCTGTGAGGAAAAGACGATGATGCGTCTCCTGGGAGTGCTGATGGGATCCGCCCTCGCCGTCGCCGCACTGGTCGTGTTTGTCGGTATCCCGGAATTTACGACCGAATCGAGCGTCATGGAATCCGCGGTCATCACTTTGCCCATGCGCGCGGGCGCGGCGGCGGCGGATCCGGTGATCGCGGAAGCGCCGCAGGAAGCACTGGAGGAAGCGCCCGCAGCAGCAGCGATCGATGCGCCCGCGGAACCCGTCCCGGACGAAACCCCGGTCACCACAGCGGCTGAACCACCCGCTGCGCAGCCTGCCGAAACGCTGCAATGGTATGCGTTCTGGAGCCCGTTCCGCAGCGAGGTGGCGGCCAACGGCTTCGTCGACCAGCTGCAACGGGTCACCGGTCTGGATTATCGGGTCGTCAAGGTCAAAAGCGGCGTTTACGAGGTCGCGTTCGCCTACCAGGACGACCAGGAAATCACCGCCAACCTGTCGCAGATCTCCGCGGCGACCGGCCTGCAGCTTCCGGAGGGCTGACGTGCTGCAACAACACCTGACAGCCGTGGTCGGTCTCCTGTCATTCCTGCTCGGGCTCGCCGCGACCGACGCGCGCGCCATCGAGACCGATCTCGACAGCGCGTGGCGTGACTACGCCAACCGGCAGTCGCACCTCGAACCTGCGTATCGCTTCCCGCATGCGCGCTGTTTCGGCGCCGCGGCACTGCAATACGACCTGCCCGAGACGTTGCTGCTCGCCGTCGCGCGTGGCGAGAGCGATTTCGAAGCGACGGCCCGCTCCAAGGCCAACGCTCACGGCGTGATGCAGATTCTCTGGCCCGGCACGGCCCGGCACCTGGGCATCCATCGTCTCAGCGAGCTCTACGACCCCTGTACGAACATCGACGCGGGCGCGCGCTATCTGAAGGAACTGCTCGGGCACTACAACGGCAACCTGCACCTGGCTCTCGCCGCCTACAACTACGGCCCCCGCCGTATACCGGCCGACGGCAGCGCCATTCCTTCCGGTGCAAACTGGTATTCCGGCTATATCTTCCGGCACCTGAACTACGTGCTCGGTGACGGCAAGGCGGGGAAACCGGTTGCTGATGCGCTGTACTCGGAACTGGGGCAGTCGACACTCGTGACCTTCGGAGAACCTTACCGGGCGGAGGCCTTCGTCGAACGTCTCGAGCAGCGGGCCCCCGGGCTCAAGCTCGACTGGTTTCGCCGCGGCACGGGCGAATTCGAAGTCGTCATGACCTACGCGGACCGGCAGGAATTCGACTCGAGCGCCATGATGTTGCGAAACGCCGGTTTTCGTCTCGACTGAGCGCGATCAGGAATTGACGGCGCGGCGCATTTCGAGCTGCAGGTAGATCGCAGCCGCTATGCCGCTGGTGCCGAAGAACATCGCCATGACGATGATCTGGTACTTGGCGGCGATCAACGGCGACACCCCGGACAGAATCTGTCCCGTCATCATGCCGGGCAGCGATACCAGGCCGACGGCAAACAGCATGTTGGTGATCGGTATCAGTGCGGTCCTGAACGCGCTGCGGCATGCCTCCCGAACCGGTTCGTCGCGCGCCGTTTCCGCCTGGAAGCGCTCGGCTGCGAGACTCACTGCATTCATCGCGCCCGTGACGACCATGCCGCCCAGCGGCACCACGTAACGCGGACTGAACCAGGGCTCCACGCCGATGACGGCCTGCGTCACGACGGCGAGGATTACAGTGCTGGTCAGGCCGATCGCAATCAGTGAGTTCGGCCAGGACAATCTCTTCGTAGCGCCGAGCGGCCGCACCGCAATCCAGCTTGCGACGGCAATCATGATCGACAACACGCCGGCGATGACCCAGTAGTTGTCGGATTCGAATATGTAGATCAGCACGTAGCCGATGGCGAACAACTGCACGAGCATGCGCAGCATCGCGTAAACCGCCGTACCCGGACCGGCTTGCCAGCGCCACATGATCAACAACACGACCAGAGCGGGAATGAACGCGTACAGGAGGCCCTGCAGCGATATCTCGAGTATGCCGCCGTTCACGTGCTCAACGGTTCACGGTGCGGTTCAGCATGCCGGCTTGCCGATTTCCTGCGGCAACACAGCCTCGATACGCTGCATCACGTCGAGCCGATGCACGAGATCGTGGATGTAATCGAGTTCGTCCGTCTCGAGAACCAGCACGTCGCTCATGTCGTAGGACTCTATCCATGCGTCGTACAGGCGCTCCAGGCGCTTCAGATAAGCGTGCGGCACGTCGCGCTCCATCGCCCTCCCACGCAGGCGTATCCGCTGTCGCAGCGTCCGCATCGAGCAGCGCAGGTAGATCATGAGGTCGGGCGGCCTGATCGCGTCGAGTATCGCGCCGTAAAAGCTCTGGTATGTCTGCCAGTCGCGCTTCGATATCTTGCGCATCTGGTGCAGGGCGGTCGCAAAGATCTCGGCATCCTCGAATATCGTCCGATCCAGAGCGACGACGCCGGGCTGCCGGTCGAGCTCCTGGTGCAGCCGGAACTTGTTGGCGAGGAAATAAAGCTGCGACTGGAACGCCCAGCCTTTCATGTCCCTGTAGAAATCGGCCAGGTAGGGATTCTCATCGTTCGGCTCGTAGAAAGGCACCACATCGTAGGTGCGCGCGAGGAAGTCGACCAGCGTGGACTTGCCGGCGCCCATATTCCCCGCAATGGCGATCGACCGATTCATGGTGCGGCTACCATACCGTATTCGCGTCTGGCGTCCACGTACAAGATACCCTATGCTCGCACGCAACGTAGGTTACGGGCCCGAATCTTGGAAAAGCCTCCCGTTCTGATCAGCGAAGAAGACATCCAGGCGCGTGTTGCGGAACTCGCCGCGCAGATATCGGACGACTACCGCGACAAGGGCGACATCGTGCTCGTCGGCGTGCTGAAGGGCGCATTTATTTTTCTGGCCGATTTGTCGAGACGGCTAACGATACCGCGAACGATCGAGTTCATTGCCGTTTCCAGCTATGACAGCGGCAGCGTTTCCTCGGGCGCCGTGCGGCTCGTCATGGACGTGCGTGGCAACATCGAACACCGCCACGTGCTCATCGTCGAGGACATCGTCGATACGGGGCACACGCTCAAATACCTCATCGGCATCCTCGAGTCGCACCGCCCGGCCTCTATCAGAACCGCTGCCCTGCTGCACAAGCCGGAACGCGCCGAGGTCGAGGTGCCGATCGACTACATCGGCTTCGGCATCGGCGACGAGTGGGTCGTGGGTTACGGCCTGGATTACGCCGAGCACGATCGCACCCTGCCCTATATCGGATTCATCCGGCCGCCCGATCAGTGATCGGCGCAGTCCGCGGTTTCAATCTCGATCGTCGAGTGGCCGATGCCGTAGTCGTCCTGCAGCGTCGCCTTGACACGCCGCACGACGGATGTGATATCCGATGCCTCCGGGGCGATCCTCACATGCATCGTCAGCATCAGGTCCTGCGGCGTCAGGCCCCAGATATGCACGTGGTGAATGCCGCTCACCTCGGGAACGCGCTCGATGATCTTTTGCTGCATTTCCTCGCGGTCGAGCCACGCGGGCGCGCCTTCGAGCAGGACATGCCCGCTCTGCTGCACCAATGCCCAGGCGCTCTTCAGGATCAGGAAGGCCACGGCGATGGACAACAGCGGGTCGATCGCCATCCAGCCCGTGTAGATGATGACGACAGCGGCCACGATCGCGGCGACGGACCCGAGCAGATCACCGGCGACGTGCAGCGCAGCGCCACGGATGTTGAGATTGTCGCGATCGCCGCCGTGCAGGACCGCGAATGCGATAACGTTGACAACCAGGCCGGCCGCGGCCACGACGAGCATCGTCCCGCCAGCAACCTCTACCGGCGACACGAAGCGCCGCATCGCTTCGAAAAGAATCCAGCCGACGATGAGCAGCAGGCTGAGGCCGTTGACGAAAGCCGCGAGGATCTGGAAGCGCTGGTACCCGAAGGTGCGCCTCGCATCCGCAGGACGTTTGCTGACGTGGAACGCGATGGCCGCGAGCGCCAGCGCCATCGTGTCCGTCAGCATGTGGCCCGCGTCGGCCAGCAGCGCGAGGGAGCCGGCGATAATGCCGCCGATGACCTCGACGATCATGAAGGTGCCGGTCAGCGTCAGTGCGATGATGACCCGCTTCATGTTGCCGCGGCCGTGGTCGGATCCCATAGATGAAACTCGTCGAGCGGAATCAAAAAAGGCGGTTCCTCGCGGAACCGCCCTCGCTACCTACGTATCGTACGTGGTACCTGGCCCCCTGAATCCCCCGCCAAGCCGTACCTGAAGGTGTCTGACATTGCTAGCGTCGCACGAATGTTGTTGAAACACGACGAAAGCACAGGAACAAATTCGCAGAACCGTCGTGACATGTCAATATTTTAGAGCGCTTCTATGTCAAACGACGTATTATTCTGCCAGTTTGTGGTATTTTTGCTACATATCTGAACCATGCTACCGGAGCTGTATTCGTGACCAAAGCCAGCCGTTTCCTGATTGCACTCGCCTCCCTCTGGACGCTCACCGCAACCGCGGATACCGCGATTCACAATGTGACCGGCTACACGCCTACGGCCGACGGCATCCGGGGATTCAGCGTGCTCGTCTTCGGTGCCGACGGCCGGGTGGTCGCGACGGGTGACGAGACCCTGCTCGCCGGAATACCCGAGGACGAGCACATCGATGGCGGCGGCATGTTCGTCCTGCCAGGGCTGACCGACGCGCACGCGCACGTGTACAGCCAGGGGTTCCTGGGCGTCAGCCTGAACCTGCTCGGCAGCCCGAGCGTCGAGGACGCGGTGCAAAGCATCAAGGCGTTTGCCGAGCAGCGCCGCGCAGGCTGGATACTGGGCCGTGGCTGGAACCAGGTGTTGTGGCCGGTGAAGGAATTTCCGACGGCCGCAGACATCGATGCCGTCGTATCCGACCGGCCCGTCTGGTTGCGTCGCATCGACGGACATGCGGCATGGGCAAACAGCAAGGCGCTGGATATCGCGGGCATCGACGCGGACACGCCCGATCCTGTCGGCGGCAAGATCATCCGTGACGCGAACGGCAAGGCAACGGGCGTTCTCGTCGATACCGCGATGGCGCTGGTCGAAGAACACATCCCGGAGCCGACGCAGAGCGAGATGCGCGAGACCTACGAGGTTGCGGTCGACAGCCTGCTCGCGTTGGGGATAACCGGTGTGCACGACGCAGGAATCAGCAAGACGGAAGCCGAGGTCTACCTGTCGATGGCCGATGACGGCGAGCTCGGCATGCGCATTTACGCGATGCTCAGCGATACAGGTCCGAACCTCGATGCCTTCCCCGAGCCGATCCGCGGCTACGGCAACGATCGACTCGACATCGCGGCCGTTAAAATCTACTCGGACGGCGCACTCGGGAGCCGCGGCGCGGCAATGATCGAACCCTACGACGACGACCCGGAAAACCGTGGCCTGCCCTTTCACACGCAGCAGCAACTCGACGGATTCGTGCAAAAGGCCAATCGCAAAGGTTTCCAGGTCGGCGTCCACGCCATCGGGGATCTCGGCAACCGCATGGTGCTCGACGCCTTCGAACGGGCGCAGGGCGGCAAACCCTCGCCGCTGCGCAATCGCGTCGAACATGCGCAGATCATCGCGCTGGACGATATCCCCCGATTCAGTGAGCTCGGGGTGATCGCATCGATGCAGCCGATACATGCGACGAGCGACATGAACATGGCGGAAGACCGGGTGGGCCCGGACAGGATCCGGGGCGGCTATGCCTGGCGCCGGCTGCTCGACGCCGGCGCGGTCATCGCGAGCGGCTCGGACTTCCCGGTCGAGCTGCCCAACCCGTTTCTCGGCCTCTACGCGGCGGTGACCCGGCAGGACCGCGCCGGCATGCCGGAAGGCGGCTGGTACCCGGACCAGGCCCTGAGCCGCGCCGAGGCCCTGCACTCTTATACGCTCGCGGCCGCGTACGCGGCGCACCAGGAAGATCGCCTCGGCAGCCTGGAGCCCGGCAAATGGGCCGATTTCATCGTCGTCGATCGCGACTACTTCGAGAGTCCCGCGAGCGAGATCGACGACATCCAGGTACTGCAAACATGGGTCGGCGGCAGGCTCGTCTACGAGGCGCCGGCCGGGGAGTAACTGATGATCGTAGAGCAAGTCTGGACCGGAAACGCCTACCGCAATTTCAACTACGTCATTGCGTGTCCCGAGACGGGGGATGCACTGGCCATCGACCCGCTGGACTTCCCCAAGTGCCTCGCCGTCGCACAGGACAGGGGCTGGAAAATCACCCAGGTCGTCAACACGCACGAGCACGGCGATCACATCGGCGGCAACAAGGGCATCGTTGCCGCGACCGGCGCGAAGATCATCGCGCACAGGGACGCCGGCGGACGAATCCCCAACATGGACCGCGGTGTCGGGGCCGGCGACATCATCAAGGTCGGTGCAACCGTCGATCTCGAGTGCCTGGATACGCCCGGGCACACGATGAGCCATGTCTGCCTGCTGTCGCACACCGACCAGCCGGCGCTGTTCAGCGGCGACACGCTGTTCAACGCCGGCGCCGGCAATTGCCACAACGGCGGTCATCCCGAAGAACTCTACGAGACCTTCGACAAGCAGCTATCGAAGCTCCGCGACGATACGCTCGTGTACCCGGGGCACGATTACCTGGTCAACAACCTGCACTTTACGCTCGACAGGGAACCCGACAATAACGTTGCGCAGCAGATGATCCGTGACTATCAGGACCAGGATCCGGCCGACGCGCTGGTGACGACACTGGCGCAGGAGCACGAAATGAACACGTTTTTCCGTCTCGACAGCCCGTCGGTGATCGCGCGACTGCAGGAAGACTTCCCGGAGATCGGCGACGCGCCCGATGCGCGCACGGTGTTCCTGAAATTGCGGGAGCTGCGCAACAGCTGGTAGGCGACCGGCCGAGCGCACAGCGATCGACAGCGGCAAAAACTTGTCCGACCGCTTCAGGCACGCGGTATCATCGGCCTGACGCCCGCGGCAAATCGGACAGGCGCAGATCATTAATATTGCCGGCTTCAACATCTTGGTGGGATGGATAGCGATGCTGTCCGGGGCAATTTCGGGCGCCGCTCTCGGCCTGTTCTTCGACCGCGACGCCTGGGCCGGAGGCTACTCCTCCTTCCGTCGCCGGATGCTGCGCCTGGGCCACATATCGTTTTTCGGAATCGGCTTCCTCAACCTGCTTTTCGGCCTGACATTGACGGCGATCTCACTGCCGCCGACGCACGGCATGATCGCGTCCGCCGGGTTCGTCATTGCAGTTATTACGATGCCCGCGTGTTGCTTCCTTGCAGCGTGGAAAAAGCCACTGCGCCACCTGTTCCCGATACCGGTGCTTGCGGTGCTGGCCGGCATCATCCCGGTTCTGCTCGGGTGGCCGTACCAATGAGACTTGGCCTTGTCGCAATGAGCGGCGTCCGGGCTCACAACGAAGAGCTTACCCGCCTCGGTCTGACGCTTCCCGGCTTCGTCGAGCGGAACAAGACGATCGCCTCGCTGCCGAGCCTCGGCCTGCTCACGCTCGCCGGCATGACCGACAAGGATATCCACCTCGACTACACGGAAGTGGAAGACATCGCCAGACTCGACGATCTACCGGGTGACTACGACGTCGTCGCAATTTCTTCCTATTCGGCACAAATAAACGAGGCCTATCAGCTGGCTGATCGATTTCGCTCCGCCGGCGTGATCGTCATTCTCGGCGGCCTGCACGTAACTGCCCTCCCCGCGGAAGCACTGCAACATGCCGACAGTATCGTGCTGGGAGAAGGCGAGCCGGTCTGGCCCGCCGTTATACGTGACCTGAAACGCCGCCAGCTTCGACAAATCTATGATGCGCGCAGCACGCCGTTCAACCTCGGCGGCGCGCCGATGCCACGTTTCGACCTGCTCGACCCGGAGCGATACAACCGGCTCACCGTACAGACGCAGCGCGGATGTCCATTCGACTGCGAATTTTGCGCAGCCTCGATTCGTCTCTCGCCCGGTTACAGGGTGAAACCGGTCGACAAGGTGCTTGCGGAAATCCGGCGCATCAAGGAAATCTGGCCAAAGCCCTTCATCGAATTTGCGGACGACAACAGTTTCGTCAACAAAAAGCACGCGAAAAGGCTGTTGCGCGCGATGGCCGGAGAGAGCGTGCGATGGTTCACGGAAAGCGATATCTCGATCGCCCGGGACAATGAACTACTCGCCCTTATGCGAGACAGCGGCTGCGCCCAGGTCCTGATCGGGCTGGAGAGCCCGACACCGGAAGGACTGCACGGTCTCGAGCAGAAATCGGACTGGAAAGCGAAGCAGCTCGACACCTACATGGCGGCGATCGACCGGATCCAGAGCCACGGTATCAGCGTAAACGGCTGCTTCGTTCTCGGACTCGACGGCACGGGCACGGAGAGCTTCGACCAGGTACGCGAATTCGTTCGCGATAGCGGCCTCTACGAAGTCCAGATAACCATTCAGACGGCGTTTCCCGGCACGCCGTTGTACGAGCGACTGCGGCGTGAGGGCCGCCTGCTCGACGGTACCGCGTGGGAACTCTGCACGCTGTTCGACGTTAACTTCCAGCCTGATCGAATGAGCGTCCAGGAACTGGAAGGACAGTTCGTGTCGCTGGCAAGGGATCTCTACAGCGATGCCGCAACCAAAGCCCGGCAACGAGCTTATAAACGGTCCTTGCGAGGACTGAGGAAAGACAAACACATGTACCTTGGGGGTGCATCATGAAAGAAAAATGGATACGACCCTTGTTCTTGTTGGCGGCCGTCTACGATGGTGTCCTCGGTATCGCCTTCATCATCGCGCCCGCAAGCCTGTTTGCAATGTACGGTGTCGAACCGCCGAACCACATGGCCTACGTTCAATTTCCGGCGCTGCTGCTGATCATTTTCGCAATCATGTTCTACAGGATCGCCATGGACCCGGCCGGGAACCGCGACCTCATTCTCTATGGTTGCGGGCTCAAGATCTCCTACTGCTCGCTGGCGTTCTGGTACATGCTTACGACGGGCATCCCGTCGATGTGGGTACCCTGGGCATATGCAGACCTCGTCTTCCTGGTGCTATTTTTCCTGAGCTGGCGAAGCATTGGCAGCCGCCCACAACCAGCATAAGGCATCATAGAGACTTACCTGGACGGCAAGCGGTTCGCGCCAGCGTGACCCGTGGCCGTCGAAGTACGCGTCCAGGAGCACGCCGGCCTGCCGCTCGGACAATCCATGGTGTGCAACGACGACCGCGAGATCGAACAGCGGGTCGTTGTCGCAGGCATACTCCCAGTCAAGGAACCGGATGCCCGGCGTGGAAATGATGTTTTCGGCGACCAGGTCGTTGTGGCAGCAGCACAGGTTCATCGGGCCCGGCGACGACTCGACGACAGCGAGGTGACGCTCCGCCGCGCCGGAGAGGCTCGCACCGAGTGATCCTGCGTACAGTCGCGCAGCCGCGGCCGCGTCGAATGTCTTTCCCGTCAACGGCAGCGCGTGTATCTCGCGCAGCGCCGTCGCGACGCGCCCCAGGTTGTCATCCACGTCGAAGTGAGCGCGCGTCCATACCTCGCCTTCGCCCCATTCGCACAACAGCACGGTGTCCTCGACGTACAGCACGTGGTTGGCGCGGCCGAGCGCAGCGGCCCGTTGCTGTATGCGGGCTTCGTCCTGCCGCGAATTGTACGGCGCCGTGCGCGGCGACGGATCGATCTTGAGAACGGCACGGCGGCCGTCCTTTTCGACGAGCAACGTCCTGTTGGTCAGTCCTCCCGGCAACTCGCTGCAGGACGCGCCTCGCCAGCCGGGAATGCCCGCGAGCACCGCGTCCGGAACCGCACCCTCCCTCACGCGGCCTGCTCCCGCAACGAACGGCGCCAGGCGACCAGGCCGAACGGGATCATTAGCACGTAGGCGGCGAACAGCAGCGCCGTGAGTTGCAGGTCCCGCGACCAGTAGATCACGATCGACGCCGTGTCGATGACGAGCCAGTACCACCAGTTCTCGAGGACCTTGCGCGCAACGAGAAATGTCGCCCAGATCGCTCCCCACGTCGTCATCGAATCGACGTACGGATATGCCGCGTCGGAATACCGCGACAGCAGGTAGCCGCTCAGCATGCTTGCCGCGACGATCGACGCGATGGCAATCGCGTGCAGGTTGCGCGGCCACACGGACACCGGCAGCTTCTCGTCACCGGAGCGCCCGGAATACCACACGGACCAGCCGTAGATCGCCATAGCGAAATAGAACAGGTTGAGCGCCGACTCCATGTAGAGCTTTGCATCGAAGAACAGGTACACGTAGATCGCGGTGCTGATGCCGGCACCCAGCCAGCACCAGATGTTCTGCCGGATAGCGAGCAGCAGGTAGGCAATCGCCGCGACGACGGCAATCAACTCGAGGGGCTCGAGCGAGCGCGCCTGCGCGGCGATCACGCTCCAGACGTCGACCACGCCGGTTTCAGCCGGCCACGGGGTTATTCAGTATGCGAATGGCAAACACCGCCTTTGGAACCTGCTCGAAAGTGGTGCCTATCTCGCGGGTCAGGGCTGCCATCACCTCGGCGTACTCGCCCCGTATCTGCGTGCTCATGGGGTTGGTCACCACGTGCAGCTCCGGGTAGCTGTTAAGACGCTCGATGACGTCCTTGATGGGCGGGATGAATTCCGCGTCCAGCGGATAAAGACTGATGTCGACGGCGACCTTCATGACCGGTACCTCTCTAGAAACTCATATCGAAGGTGACACCGAGCTGCCGTGGATCGCCCGCGCGGGTGTAGAGTGTGTTCGGGAAATCCGGGGGCTCGTTGCCGAAATAGAAACCGCGCACGGCGTAATAACGATCGAACAGGTTACGCGCCCACAGCTGGATGGACCAGCTGTCCGTCTCGTAGCCGACCCGCGCATTGGCCAGTTCGTAAGGCTGTGACGCCTGGTCGTGACTGACGTCGAAATAGAAGGCGTCCCGGGCGCTAACATCGAGACGCGCAAAGAAACCGCCCGGATGCCGGTAGCTGGCGCCGGCCGCAAACGTATAGTCCGGCGCATGTGCCTGTGCGCGGCCGCTCAGGTCGACCTGCGGCGTGACGAAGTCCTCGAATTCCGCGTCCAGCAGGCCGACGTTGGCATAAAGATCGACCGTGTCACCGATCGCCCAGCGCAGTTCGGCTTCCAGCCCGAGCGTACGGCCCCGGGCCGCATTGTCGGTGAAAAAGACGAACGACGCCGGGTCACCGGGGTCCAGCTGAAACGACGTGCGCACCTGCTGGTCGTCGCGGCGGCTGTAAAACGCAGAGAGATTCAGCGCTGCGGCGCCATCGAGGAACGAGGATTTGATGCCCGCCTCGAAGTTCCACATGCTCTCGGCATCGAACTCGCGACGGTCCTCCGGCACGATACCGAGATTGAAGCCGCCCGCCTTGTAGCCCCGCGACAGGCTCAGGAAGCTCGTGAGCGCATCAGAGTGATCATGTGTCAGGGTGATGTCGCCGCCCGTCATCGTCTCCGCGGGATCCGCGCGCAATCCCGCCGTATCGGCGTAATCGGTGCTGCGGCGCTCCACTCGCAGCCCGACGCTCAGCCGGGTCGCCGCGCCGAGATCGTGGTCCAGCTGCCCGAACAGGGCAACATTGGTCGCCTCGTAATTGCTGCCGAACGTGTCATCGAGGCTGTCGGCGAAATCGAAGCCGGGGTCGAAGTAATCGCCGCGGTTTGTCGTCACGAGGTCGTCCTCGAGGTCGAACACGTATAAACCGACAAGCCAGTCGGTCGTACCGCCGAAGATACGTCCCTCTTCGCTGGAGGCGAAGCGAAACTCCTGGCTCACGGTACGGCGCGACCGATCGCTCAGCGACACGTAGTCATACGTGACGGGCGCCCAGCTGTCATCGTTGCCCCAGTCCGCGTCGAAATCGAAATTGACATCCGAATCGGCGGCCGCGGTGATCGACGTCAGCGTCGCCCACGACAGCGCCGACCATTCGATGCGCAGCGAGCCTCCGAGACTGCGCTGTGCGTCCCTTCCCGGCTTGTCCGACAGCAGGGTAAAGCTGTTGTCGATCGCGAAGGCGTCGTAGCCGTTGTCGACATCCGCAAACAGCACCGCAAGGTCCACGGACAGCGTATCGGCTGGGAGCCACCGCAGCCGCCCGCGAAGCGTCGTCTCGTTGCGGCCGTTGGTATCGTCGCTGCCGAGATAGCTGTTGTCCCGGAAGCCGTTACTTTCGTGATGATGCGCGCTGACCCGGAACAGCAGCGACTCGTCCGCTGCAAGCGGGCCGCCGAACGCGACGCCGCCCGCGAGCGTATCGTCGCCGCCCGCCGTCAGCTGCACGCGGCCCTCACGTTCCGGCGATGGCGACGTGCTCTGCACGTAGACGAGCCCCGCCAGAGCGTTCGCGCCGTAGCGGGTTCCCTGGGGCCCGCGCAATACCTCGATGCGCTGCACGTCGAAGGTCGTCGCGATCGTGCCGATGCCGCTGAAATCGATATCGTCGATCAGGAACCCGACCGAGGGGTTCGGTGCGCCCTGGTATTGTTCCAGTTCACCGACCCCGCGAATCTGCAGGTAGCGTGCTCGATGACCGTCACCCGACCAGTTCAGGTTCGGCACGACGTTGATCAGTTCCTCGAAGTGCTGCACCGACAGTTGTTCGATCTCGTCCGCATCGAGGGTCGTGACGCTTGCGGGAATCTCGCTCGCCGCTCGCTCGCGGAAGTCGGCCGTGACAATGATCTCCTCGATGGGCTGCGCCTTCACAGTCACGGGCGCCGCAAGCAGGAAACTCGTGGAAAGAGTGCCGAGAATCAGCACCGGGTATCTTGGGTTCATCATCCTCTCCCTACGCCGGCATTACCCGGTTCAGGTTCTAAGGGTTCCCGTTACGGATCTCAGGTCCGGAGACCACCCCTGTGAAGCGCCTAGTATAGCAGCTGTCGTATCTCGTCCTCGCCGAAACCCCAACCGATCATGATACTGCGCGCCGCGTCGATGGGGTCGGACGGCGCGGCGCTCGCTTCCGAGGCGGTCCTCGAAAAGCGTGGCGCGGGCGCGGGCTGCCGGATGCCGCCGATATCGACGTAGGTTCCGCGCGCGCTGCCGTGCTCGTGCGTGGCGGCCTCGCCGGGCGTCAGCACCGGCGTGGCGCAGGCGTCCACTTTGCCCAGGATCTCGTTCCATTCGTCACGAGTCTTGCCGCGGAATACTGTTGCGAGAATTTCGACCTGTGCATGCCAGGTGTCGGTATCGAATTGATCGGCGGGATCGATAGCGTCTATGGACAGTGCCTCGAGCAACGTGGCGAAGAACTCCGTTTCCAGGGCACAAACAGCGATAAACCGGTTGTCGCGGGTGGCGTAACAGCGGGCGAACGGCGCGCCGCCGTCGAGCAGGTTGCTTTCCCGGCGCTCCGTCCACAGGCCGCCTGCCATCAGGCCGTAGAACAGGGTCAGCATGGAGGCAGTGCCGTCGACCATGGCGGCGTCGACGACCTGGCCCCTGTTCGAGCGGCCGGCTTCGAGCAGGGCCGCCAGCAGGCCGAGGGCAAGGTAGAGCGCTCCGCCGCCAAAATCGCCGATCAGGTTCAGGGGCAGCGGCGGCGGGCGGTCTGCGTGCCCGATGCCGTGCAGCGCGCCGGCGATCGCGATGTAGTTGGTGTCGTGTCCCGCCCTGTCGGCCAGCGGACCGTCCTGTCCCCAGCCCGTCATGCGCCCGTAGACCAGGCGTTCGTTGCGCGCCATGCATTCGTCGGGTCCGAGCCCCAGTCGCTCCATGACGCCGGGGCGGAAGCCTTCGAACAGGGCATCCGCTTTCTCGCAAAGTCGCAATACCGCTTCGCGCCCCTCGTCGGACTTGAGGTCGACGTCGATCGTCGGCCTGCTGCGATTCATCAGGTTGAAGCGGTCGGGTACGTCGACGCCGGGATCGGCAGCAGCCGGCCGCCGCAGGCGGATGATTTGTGCGCCCATGTCGGCCAGCAGCATGCCGCACATCTGGGTCGGGCCGATGCCCGCAATCTCGACGATCCTGATGCCGTGCAGCGGGCCCATACGTCGTTGCGGTCCGGCGCGGTCAGCCGTCGCGGCTGCCGGACGGCTGTTCGAGCCGCGCGATCAGGCTCGACGTATCCCAGCGCTTTCCGCCCAGCGCCTGCACCTCGGCGTAGTAACGGTCGACAAGTTCTGTAAGCTCGAGCCGTGCGCCGTTTGACTGTGCCTCGTCGAGCGCGATGCCGAGATCCTTGCGCATCCAGTCGACCGCGAATCCGAAGTCGAACTGTCCGTTCACCATGGTTTGCCAGCGGTGATCCATTTGCCAGGACTGCGCCGCGCCCTTCGAAATTGCGCTGATCACTTTCTCGATGTCGAGGTCCGCGCGCAGCGCGAAATGCAGCCCCTCGGACAACCCCTGGAGCAGGCCAGCAATGCAGATCTGGTTCACCATCTTCGCGAGCTGGCCCGACCCGGCCGGCCCGATGAGCGTAACGGCCTTCGCGTAGGATTCCATCGCAGGCCGGGCGCGATCGAAGACATCGTCATCGCCTCCGGCCATGATCGTCAACTGGCCGTTCTCGGCACCTGCCTGCCCGCCGGACAACGGCGCATCGAGAAAACCGACCTGCCGTTCGCCCGCAGCGGTGTGCAGTTCCCGGGCGAGCGTGGCGGACGCCGTCGTGTGATCGACGAGTATGGATCCGGGGGACATCGACTGCAGGGCGCCGGCCTCACCCAGCGTCACGTCCCTCACGTCGTCGTCGTTGCCGACGCAGCAGAAGACGAGATCGGCGCCGCGTGCCGCGTCCGCGGGCGTGTCGGCCCGGGCGCCGTCGTTCTGCTCGAGCCACCGCTGCGCCTTGTCCGGACTGCGGTTGAATACGACGACATCGTGACCTCGGACCGCAAGGTATCCCGCCATCGGGAAACCCATCACGCCAAGACCGATGAACGCCGTTTTCACGCCCCGGCCTTGCGCGGGTCGAGCCCGATGGAGCGCGCGATGATTTCACGCATGATTTCGGAGCTGCCCGCGTAGATGCGCGACACCCTTGCGTCCGTGTAGCGGTGGCTGATCGCGTATTCGTCCATGTACCCGGCGCCACCGTAGAGCTGTACGCACTCGTCGACGACCATCGCTTCGACCTCGCTGCAATGGAGCTTGGCCTTGGCGGCGTCCTCCGCGCTCAGCTTGCCCTCGTTGTGCTGCATGACGCACTGGTCGACGAACGACTGCGCCACGTCCAGCTGCGTGCGCATGTCCGCCATCTTGAACCGCGTGTTCTGGAAATTGGCGATAGGCTGACCGAAAGCATGCCGATCGGTGATGTAGTCCATGGTCTCCTCGAAAGCTGCCTCCGCATTGGCGAGGTAGCCGACGCCGCCAATGAGGCGCTCCTCCGCGAGAAAGTGCATGAGGCTGTAAAAACCACGGTGCAGTTCACCGAGCAGGTTCTCTTTCGGTACCTTGACGTTGTTGAAGAACAGCTCCGCCGTGTCCTGGCTTTTCAGTCCCATCTTGGCGAGGTTGCGGCCGCGCTCGAAACCCTCCATCCCCTCTTCGACGACGAACAGGCTCATGCCATGCCGTTTGTCCGGGTCCGTGCGCGCAACGACGATGACGAGGTCCGCGTTGATTCCGTTCGATATGTAGGTCTTGGAGCCATTGAGCAAAAAATGGTCACCCTTGTCTTCCGCCCGCGTGCGGATGCCGGCGACGTCGCTGCCGGCGCCGGGCTCGGTTATAGCGACTGCGAGGATGCTCTCACCCGTCACGCACTTCGGCAGCCAGCGTTGTTTCTGCTCGTCTGTCGCCAGTTCGCCGATATAGGGGCCCACCAGGCGGCTGTGCAGCCAGAGAAAGAAACCGTTGTCACCGTGACGCGCATTCTCCTCCATGAGGATCTGCTCGTAGCGGAAATCGGCCACGCCGGCGCCGCCGTATTTCTCGTCGGCCCACATCAGCAGCAGCCCCTGCTCGCCGGCTTTTAAAAAAGCCTCGCGATCCACGATGCCCTGTTCACGCCAGCGCTCGCTATGCGGCTGGATTTCATTGATGAAAAAGCTCCGCACCGAATCGCGGAACATGTCGTGCTCTTCTTCGAAGATCAATCGTTTCATGGCGGGCTGTTCCCTCTATCCCTTGAATTCAGGCTCGCGCTTCTCGAAGAATGCCTTCACACCTTCGAGGTTGTCGGGGCACCCCACGAGCGACTGCTGCAGGTCGGCTTCCGCGTTGAAGCACGTCTCCCAATCATGATCCTGCGCGAGCCGCATCACTTTCTTCGTGGCGGCCAGCGACAGCGGCGCACGCTTCGCCAGCGCCTGTGCCCATTCTCGCGCCGCATCCTGCAATGCACCCGCCGGCACCGCTTTGTTGGCGAGGCCGAGCTCCACGCAGCGCGTGGCATCGATGCGCTCCGATTCGATGCTCAGCTGAAACGCGCGCCGGTAGCCGAGCTGGCGCACGAGCAGCCAGTTCAGGCCGCCGTCCGGAACCAGCGAAATCGTCGTGAACGGTGACAGCAGGAACGCATCATCGGCCATCACGAGGAGGTCGCAGGTCAGCGCCAGCGACAGGCCTATCCCTGCAGCGGACCCGGGCACTGCGGCAATGACGGGCTTTGGCATGGAAGCGACCGCCGTCATGACGGGGCGATATTCGTACTGCAGCTTGCCGTATACGGTGCGCCCCTCGAGACCGCCTTTGAGGTCCGCCCCCGCACTGAAACAGCGGCCTTCACCGGTCAGAACGACGGCGCGAACCGCGTCGTCATGGTGGACTTTCTCGAGCGCGTCGAGCAGGTCGACACTGAGCTGCGACGTGAACGAGTTCATCGCGTCGGGCCGGTTGAGGGTAATGACGGCGACGCCGTCCGCCTGTTCGTTCCTGACGATATCGCTCATTTCAATGTTCCTGCTGATTTCTACATGTTACGGCGATACTCGCCGCCGACGTCGTACAGTGCCGAGGAAATCTGCCCGAGCGAACTGCTCTTCACCGTTTCCATGAGTTCGGCAAAGATGTTACCGCGCTCGCGCGCGACGGCCTGCAGACGCTCGAGCGCCTTGTCGCTGTCGTCGGCGTGCGTCGACTGGAATTGGCGCACATTGCGAATCTGGTCGTTCTTCTCATCCTCGCTGGAACGAATGAGTTCCAGTTCATGCACCTCGTCTTCCTGTCCCTCCTTCGGAAGGAAGGTGTTCACACCGATCAGCGGCAGGGAACCGTCGTGTTTCCTGCTTTCGTAATAGAGGCTTTCTTCCTGGATCTTGCTGCGCTGATACATCGTGTCCATCGCGCCCAGCACGCCGCCACGCTCGGAAATGCGCTCGAACTCCTGGTAGACAGCTTCTTCGACCAGGTCCGTGAGCTCGTTGATGATGAACGAACCCTGCCAGGGATTCTCGCAGTAATTGAGACCCAGCTCACGCGAGATGATCATCTGGATTGCCACCGCGCGCCGCACCGACTGCTCCGTCGGGGTCGTGATCGCTTCGTCGAACGCATTCGTATGCAGGCTGTTGCAGTTGTCGAAAAGTGCATACAGCGCCTGCAGCGTGGTGCGGATGTCATTGAAGCTGATCTCCTGCGCGTGCAGGCTGCGGCCCGACGTCTGGATGTGGTACTTCAGCATCTGCGAACGGGCGGCCGCGCCATAGCGCTCCCGCATCGCGCGCGCCCATATGCGCCGTGCGACCCGGCCGATCACCGTGTACTCGGGATCCATGCCGTTGGAGAAAAAGAAACTCAGATTGGGCGCAAACGCGTCGATATCCATCCCCCTGGCGAGGTAGTACTCGACGATCGTGAAGCCGTTCGCGAGCGTAAACGCCAGCTGGCTGATCGGGTTCGCGCCGGCTTCGGCGATGTGGTAGCCGCTGATCGACACGCTGTAGTAATTGCGCACATTGTTCTCGATGAAGAACTGCTGCACGTCTCCCATCATCTTCATTGCGAATTCGGTGGAGAAGATGCAGGTATTCTGTGCCTGGTCTTCCTTCAGGATGTCGGCCTGGACGGTGCCGCGCACCGTCGACATCGTCTCCGTGCGGATCCGCTCGTAGGTCTCGGCATCGACGACCTTGTCACCGGAGATTCCGAGCAGGCCGAGCCCGAGACCGTCATTGTCAGGCGGGAGTTCGCCCGCGTACCGTGGCCGCTCACGGCCCTCGAACCACGCGTCGATCTTCCTGCTGGCCTTGTCCCATTCACCGCTCTCACGCAGGTGTTTCTCGACCTGCTGGTCGATAGCCGTGTTCATGAAAAAGGCGAGCATCATCGGCGCGGGACCGTTGATGGTCATCGAAACCGACGTCTTCGGCGAGCAGAGATCAAAGCCCGAATAGAGCTTCTTCATGTCGTCGACAGTCGCTATCGAAACGCCGGAATTGCCGACCTTGCCGTAGATGTCGGGGCGCTCGTGCGGGTCCTCGCCGTACAGCGTGACCGAATCGAACGCGGTGGACAGCCGGGCGGCATCCTGCCCACGCGACAGGTAATGGAAGCGCCGGTTGGTGCGTTCCGGCGTACCCTCGCCCGCGAACATGCGCGTCGGGTCTTCGCCGAGGCGCCGGTAGGGATAGACGCCACCCGTATAAGGATAAGCGCCGGGCAGGTTCTCCCGCGACAGGAAGTTCAGGAGCTCGCCCCAGTCCCGGTAGCGTGGCGCCGCGATCTTGGGGATCTTCTGGTGACTCAGCGATTCGCGATAATTGTCGCCGGTGATCTGTCGGCCACGAACCTCGTAGCTGTAGGTGTCGCTGGTCACGGCCTGCCGGCGAGCCGGCCATTCCCGCAACAGCCTGATCGACTCGGGTGTCAGTTCGCCGAGTGTTTCCTGGTAGCGCTGCCGCAGCACCAGCAGCGTCCGGTCGCCGCCCGCCGTCAGCGCGTCCTGCGCGTAGGCCTCGAATTCCGCGGGCAACGCGTCGTCGCCGACCGACTTCAGCGACTCATACAGGTGCTGCAGGCGGCTCGCTACTTCGGCCTGACTGTCACTCCGCCGGTTGACCTCCCGCCCCTGCTCGGCGATTTCGGCAAGATAGCGAATCCGGCTGCCCGGGATCATTGCGGTCGAGCGCGGTTCCCGAACAGAGGTATCGATGCCCGGCGACCACTCGGCCGGGTCGAGGTCGAGTTTGTCCGCGACGCGCCGGCAGAGCTGCACAAACATCCAGCTGATTCCCGGATCGTTGAACTGGCTCGCAATCGTCGGGTACACGGGCACCTCGTCGTCGGCGACATCGAAGGCGACGTGATTGCGCTTCCATTGCTTGCGAATGTCGCGCAGGGCATCCTCAGCGCCGCGTTTGTCGAACTTGTTCAGCACGATGAGATCGGCGAAATCCAGCATATCGATCTTCTCGAGCTGGCTGGCCGCGCCGTAATCGCTGGTCATGACGTAGACCGAGAAATCCACCAGGTCGACGATCTCGCTGTCGCTCTGGCCGATGCCGGCCGTCTCCACGATGATGAGGTCGAAACCGAGCGATTTCAGGAACAGGATGTGGTCGCCCAGCATTTCGCTGGTTGCAAGATGCTGCCTGCGCGTTGCGATGGAGCGCATGAACACGCGCTCCGAGCGCAGCGTATTCATGCGAATGCGGTCGCCGAGCAGCGCGCCGCCCGTGCGCCGCCGAGTCGGGTCCACCGCCAGCACGGCAATGTGCATTTCCGGATAACAACCGAGAAAGCGGTTGAGAATTTCGTCGGTGACGCTGCTCTTGCCCGCGCCGCCCGTTCCCGTGATGCCGACAACGGGCGTGGCGCCTGCCTGCACCTGCCATTCCTTGCGCAGCTTCGACAGCGTAGCGTCGTCGTGGACGCCCTCCTCGATCGACGAGATAGTGGCGGCAATGTCGACCGCATTGTCGCGGTCGACGCTCGATGGCATCGTGGTCACCCGCCGCGCCGCCACGGTGCGGTCGACGAGATCGCGTATCATCGCGTCGAGGCCGAGTTCCATGCCGTCGTGTGGATGGTAGATACGTTCGACGCCGTACGCCATGAGTTCTTTTATCTCTTCGGGCGTGATAGTGCCGCCGCCGCCGCCGAACACGCGGATGTGACCGGCGCCCAGGTCGTTCAGACGGTCGATCATGTAGCGGAAAAATTCGTTGTGCCCGCCCTGGTAGGAGCTGACCGCTATGCCGTCGGCGTCTTCCTGGACCGCCGCGCGCACGATATCCTCGACACTGCGATTGTGGCCGAGATGAATCACCTCGGCGCCCTGCGCCTGGATCAGGCGCCGCATGATATTGATCGCCGCGTCATGCCCGTCGAACAATGACGCCGCGGTGACGAAGCGCAAGGGAGCCTCCCGGACCTTGCGGGACGCGCCACGCAGATCGCTCGCAACCGTGCTCATGGATCAGCCTCCTCCGGCGCAACAACAGCGTAAGACTCCGCCAGAAAGGCAGAAACTCTATTTAAATCATACGCTTTTGCTGTTGAATTAATTTTAATGGTGATTAAAATAATCCACAATCAAGCAGAACTCAAGTGCCCATTGCATGGAATCCGCCCGTCCCGTAACCGAAAACCCCGTCGATACTCGCTTCCGGCTCAAACAGAAGCGCATGCTCAAGGCGGCCGCGCGCTGTTTCAATATCAAGGGCTACAGCGGCACCTCGCTCAAGGACGTCGCCAACCTGCTCGGCCTGACGGACGCCGCGCTCTATTACTACGTGCGCAACAAGCAGGAGCTCGTCTACCTGTGCTACGTGCGGGCGGCCGACGTGGGTCGGGAAGCCATGCAGCGCGCGATCGGCGAAGGCGAAGACGGGCTGCAGACGGTGCGGCGCTACCTGCGTTATCACATTGAGTACATGGTAGGGGATCAGGGCCCGGTTGCCATCATGAGCGAGATCCCGTCGCTAAAACCGGAACACCGCAAGGAGGTCCTGGAGCTGTCCCGCAACCACAGCGCAGCGTTCGAGGCGCTGCTGGAGCGCGGTATCGCGGACGGCAGCATTGCGCCCTGCGACGTCAGGATGACCGGCAACGCGATCATGGGATCGCTCAACTGGATCCCCAAGTGGTTTCATGGCGATCCCGCCGTTGCGGCCAATATCCTGGAAGAATTCCCGCGGATCCTGAGCGCCGGGCTGGCAGCCCGCTAGCGGAATCCCGACTGCCGGTTGTAATCCCGAACCTGCTCCTCGAGATCCGACAGTTCGCCGGCAGTGACGGTTTCGGCGTCGATCCTGTCGATGTCCAGCGCCCGCGTAATGTAGTCCAGGTGGCCCTGCATGCGGCGCTGCTGGCGGTAAATGAGCGCATCCCCCGACAGGCTGCTGCCGGCGCGCGGCTCCACGATCGTCACCGCCGATGAAGGGCCTTCCAGTCGTGATCCCGTCGATACCTGCGACAGGTCTTCGAAGGCTTCGCGTGCTTCACGCATGCTGATGGCGATGTCGCTGTACTCGCGCCGCAGGCCGAGATAGATCTCCTCGGATCGTGCCCTGTCCACCGCGTCCAGCTGGCCAAGCAGTTCATCGCGGATCGCGACAAATTCCTCGGGCTCACCCCGCTCCGCCGCGAGACGGTACCACGCGGACGCAAGCACGGGATCCTGCTCCACGCCGAGTCCGCTGAGATTCATGAAACCGAGCATGTATTGCGCGTACTTGTCGCCGATGGGCGCGAGATCGTTGCGATAGATAACGTGCGCCCGACGATAGTCGCCACGCTCGAACAGTTCTTCGGCCTTGGCCTGTACGCTCAGCGTCCTGGAATCGAGGTCGACGCCGAGATTGCCCGCCGGCTGCTGCGCGGCGGCAGCTGCGGCCACCCCGATAGCAATCGAAAAGACCAGAATTTTCAGTATTTTACTCAATTGATGTTCGCACTGTCGTGGGTGAGTATGCCGTGTATTCTTGGAGTGGCACGACCCCGCCGAAGTTCCACCCGACCACAACCGCTCAGTCCTCGAATTCGGGCTCCCGGTCCTCGATATTCGCGCGTACCGCTTCGAGCTGGTTGCGGCGCCCGATAATGCCGGACTGCAGCCTGGCCTCGAGGGCAAGCGATTGCGCGTCATCGAGGTCGCGTCGCTCGTTGAACATCGTCTTCATGGCGCGGATCGCGTCCGGCGAACGGCCCGCAATCAGCCGCGCGGTGTCCCGCGCCGCCTGCAACGGATCGTCGTGAATGGCGGTCACCAGGCCGAGTTCTTTTGCCTCGCCGCCATCTACGACACGCCCGGTGTAGGCGAGTTCCCGCAGCTGGTCGTCGCGCAGCAGGTTACTCGCGGTTACGGAAATGGCGATATCCGGTATCAGCCCCCAGCGTATTTCCATGATCGACAGTTTCGCGTCCGGCGCGGCATAACGCAGATCCGCACCCAGCGCGATCTGCGCCCCGCCGCCAAAAGCGACCCCGCGGATCGCGCAGATCACGGGTACGGGAATTTCCCGCCAGGCGTAGGCTGCGCGCTGGAACCGGTTTGCATGGCTACCTGCCTGCGGAGCCATCGACGCGGGATCGATCGCGTCGCCGGGATCGCTGAAAATACTCAGGTCGATGCCCGCACAGAAATTGTCGCCCGCGCCGGCGAGGACCACTGCCCGAACCGAACGCTCCGCCGACAGGCGCTCGCCCGCCGCAGCAAGTTCGTCGAACATCTCCATGTCGAGCGCGTTGTGCTTCTCCGGCCTGTTCAGCAGAACCTCGGCAACGTGGTTGTCGATGCTTGTTTGCACGCGTGTGCTCATCCCTGTTCCCCTCGCCTCGCGACCCGTACTATGCGGCCAGCGTACACTTGCCGTTCTTGAGCACGACAAGGCCGCGCTCTTTCACGCTGCACTGGAAGGACACGATATTCCCTTCCTGCCACATGTCGGTAGTGATCGTATCGCCGGGCAGCACCGGCGCCGAAAACCTCGCGTCGAATCCCGTGATCAAGGTGTAATCGTAGCCACAAATGGTCTTGAGGATCGCGTGGCAGGCGACCCCGTACGTACACAGTCCGTGCAGAATCGGCACCGGGTAGCCGACGCGCCTCGCCAGCGCCGGATCCGCATGCAGGGGGTTGCGGTCGCCGTTCAGGCGATACAGGAGCGCCTGGTCACGACGCGTATCGAGATCACAGCTGAGATCGGGCTCCCGCCGCGGCGGCCGGTGCGGAGGCGGCCCCATGCCGCGCGGACCGCCGAAACCACCGTCCGCACGCGCCATGATGGTGTTGCCGATTTTGAACAGGGCCGTGTCGTCTCTTGCCAGCCGCGCTTCAGCCTCATAGAGCACGAGCGCGCCGCGCTTCGGACCGTTGTCGAAGGCTGCAGCAATTTTCTTGTTGATCAGCAGGTCGGCCGCAACGGGGAGCGGGCGGTACAGCTCCAGCCTCTGCTCGATATGCAGCACCTGGCTGAAATCCCAGCCCAGGTCGGGAGGCGACATATCGGGCACCAGCACCGAGGCCATCGTGGGTAAGGTGCGCAGCGCTTCGCCCTGTTCGAAAACATAGGGAAGTTCGTCCGTATTGACCGCATCCCGGCCGAGGCCGATGCTGATCGCGTACAGCATGCTTTCCGTGTCGCCGTAGCTGAACGGCAGGTCGACGACAGACGTCGCCATAAGATCATCGTAATTTAGCGCCATGAACCCCAGGTTCGAATGATATCGGGTTGTTGCCGGGCAACCCGGCCGCGGCTAGTTTAGTGGCAGCTTACAAGGAGTATCAATCAAGCGCGAGCCGCGAATTCCCATCCCAGCGTTGCCAGGGGCTCGACGGCACGCTCCGCCTGCCCCGCATGGGCGCTGGCGGCCGTACCGGCACGCACGCGCCCCGCGATTCCCTGCAGGATTGCCGCCAGCCGGAAGAAATTGAAGGCGGAATAGAAATAACGATCGGCAATGCCATCCCGGCGGCCGGTACGTTCGCAGTACAGGCGCGTGTACTCGTCGGCCGAGGGGATGCCCAGTTCGGCAAGGTCCCTGTCGCGCAGGCCCGCCGAGCCCAGCCCGATCTCCGGCATCTGCCAGGACATCAGGTGATAGGTGAAGTCGGCCAGCGGGTGGCCGATCGTCGACAGTTCCCAGTCGAGCACGGCGATCACCCGTGGCTCGTCCTTGTGGATGATCATGTTGTCCAGGCGAAAGTCGCCGTGCACGATACTTGCCGACTCGTCGTCCGGGATATGCTCCGGCAACCACTCCATCAGGCGGTCCATCGCCTCGATAGTCCGCGTCTCGGACGCGCGGTACTGGCCGCTCCAGCGCGATATCTGGCGAGCGAAATAATTGCCGGGCTTGCCGAAATCGCCGAGCCCCAGTGCGGCGTAGTCGAAGCAGTGCAGCCTGGCGATGGTGTCGTTGGCGCTGTCGTAGATTGCGCTCCGCTCGTCGGGTGTGAGATCGGGCAGATCGAGTTCCCAGAAGATGCGGCCATCGACGTACTCCATGATGTAGAACGCGGTGCCGATAATGACCTCGTCCTCGCAAAGGACGTATGGCCGCGGCACCGGAAAGTCGGCGCCGTAAAGTGCGCTGATGACCCGATACTCCCTGTCCACCGCGTGCGCCGATTTCAGCAGCTTGCCCGGCGGCTTGCGACGCAGCACGTAGCGCCCGCTATCGGCCTGCAGAAGGTAGGTGGGGTTCGACTGGCCGCCCCTGAACTGCCGCACCTGCAGCGGGCCGCGGAAGCCCTCGACGTGCGAAGTCATGTACTCGCGCAGCCGCTCCTCGTTGAAGCGCAACGCTTCCCTGACCTCGGACGTGCCCGAATTCTGTTGCTGACGTGAGCTCATGGCGGTCCTACATGCGGAATACGCCGAACGGCGTCTCGGGTTCACGCGGCCGGTTCATCGCCGCGGCGAGCGCGAAGCCCAGCACGGAGCGCGTATCGACCGGGTCGATGACGCCATCGTCCCAGAGCCTGGCGCTGGAATAGTACGGATGACCCTGCTGGTCGTACTGCTCGCGGATACGCTGCTCGAACTCCGCCTGGTCCTTCTTCGGCCACTCCTCGCCACGAGCCTCGAGCCCGTCGCGCCTGACCGTCGACAGCACCAGCGCCGCCTGCTCACCGCCCATGACCGATATCCTCGCATTGGGCCACATCCACAGCATGCGCGGGCCATACGCGCGACCGCACATGGCATAGTTGCCGGCGCCGAACGATCCGCCGATTACAACCGTGAACTTCGGCACGCTCGCCGTCGCGACGGCGTTGACCATTTTCGCGCCCTCCTTGGCGATTCCCGCATGTTCCACGCGCTTACCGACCATGAACCCGGTGATGTTTTGCAGGAACAGCAGCGGGATACCGCGGCGGTTGCAGAGCTGGATGAAGTGCGCGCCCTTTTGCGCCGACTCCATGAACAGGATGCCGTTGTTGGCGACAATGCCGATCGGGTAACCGTCGAGATGTGCGAATCCGCAGACGAGCGTCGAGCCGTACAGCTTCTTGAATTCATGGAACTCCGAGGCATCGACGATTCTCGCGATCACCTCGCGTACGTCGTAGGGAAAACGGTATTCGCGCGAGACGATGCCGTAAATGTCTTCGGCCGGGTACTCCGGGTCGCGCGGTTCCCGCAGCACCAGCGACACCTGTTTCTGGTGGTTAAGGTTTGCAACGATCTCGCGCGCAATGGACAGCGCATGCGCGTCGTCGTCGGCAAGGTGGTCGGTAACGCCGGATATCCGCGAATGCACGCTGCCGCCGCCCAGCGATTCGGCGTCGACGACCTCGCCCGTCGCCGCCTTCACGAGCGGCGGTCCCCCCAGGAAGATCGTGCCCTGGTTTCGCACGATGATGGCCTCGTCGCACATTGCGGGCACATAGGCGCCGCCCGCCGTGCACGAACCCATAACGGCCGCAATCTGCGGTATTCCCTGCGCCGACAGGCGCGCCTGGTTGTAGAAGATCCGGCCGAAATGATCGCGGTCCGGAAACACCTCTTCCTGGCGCGGCAGGAACGCACCGCCTGAATCGACGAGATAGATGCAGGGCAGGTGATTCTGCTCTGCGATTTCCTGTGCGCGCAGATGCTTTTTGACGGTCAGCGGATAGTAGGTGCCGCCTTTGACGGTGGCGTCGTTGGCGATGACCATGCACTCGATGCCGTGCACCCGGCCGATGCCACAGACGATCCCCGCCGCAGGCACATCGTCCTCGTACACCCGCCAGCCCGCCAGCTGGCCGATTTCGAGAAACTGTGAATCGTCGTCGAGCAGGGTTCGAATCCGGTCGCGCACCAGGAGCTTGCCGCGCAGCACGTGGCGCTCGCGGGAGCGCTCACTGCCGCCCTGCACGACCTGCGCGCTCAACTCCGCCAGGTCACGCGCAAGCGCCTCGTTTACCGCGAGGTTGGCGGCAAAGTCGTCGGAGTTGCGATCGACCTTGGACTTGATAAGGGGCATCTGCTGTCCCGGGGTTGGCTAAAACTGTCGGCTCAGGTGCCGGTCGCTTCGAAGAGCTCGCGCCCTATCAGCATGCGACGAATCTCGCTGGTACCTGCGCCGATCTCGTAGAGTTTGGCGTCCCTCAGCAGTCGGCCCGCAGGATACTCGTTGATATAGCCGTTTCCGCCGAGCGCCTGGATCGCCTCCCCGGCCATCCAGGTTGCCTTCTCCGCAGCGACGAGAATACATCCTGCGGCGTCGAAACGGGTAGTCTGGCCGCGGTCGCATGCCGCAGCCACGGCATACACGTAGGCGCAGCAGCTGTTCATCGTCGTGTACATGTCCGCGACCTTCCCCTGCATCAGCTGGAATTCGCCGATCGGACGGCCGAATTGCTTGCGGTCATGGACGTAGGGCATGACGACGTCCATGCACGCCCGCATGATACCGAGCGAACCGCCAGCCAGCACGACGCGCTCATAGTCGAGCCCGCTCATCAATATGGTGGCGCCCTTGCCCTCCTCCGCGAGCCGGTTGGCGGCCGGGATCCGACAGTCTTCGAGCAGCACCTCGCTGGTGTCGGAACCTCGCATGCCGAGCTTGTCGAGCTTCTGTGGCGTCGAGAAGCCCGGCGTACCACGCTCGATCACGAACGCGCTGAGACCGCGGCTGCCCGCGGCGGCATCCGTTACCGCGTACACGATCATGACGTCGGACTGCGGCGCATTCGTTATCCACATCTTGGAGCCGTTGAGGACGTATTCGTCGCCGTCCCGAACTGCCGTCGTACGCATGCTCATCACGTCGGAGCCCGCGCCCGTCTCACTCATGGCGAGCGCGCCGAGGTGCTCTCCGGAGACCAGCTTCGGCAGGAAACGCTGCCGCTGCTCGTCGCTGCCCCAGCGGCGCAGCTGGTTGACGCAGAGATTCGAATGCGCCCCGTACGAGAGCCCGACCGACGCGGAGGCGCGGCTGATCTCCTCCATCGCAATCACGTGCGCGAGGTAGCCGAGCGCCGAGCCACCATACTGTTCCTCGACCGTGATACCCAGCAGCCCCAGTTCACCCAGCTGCGGCCACAGGTCACGCGGAAACTCGTTCTTTGCATCAATATCGCCGGCACGCGGTGCGATCCGGTCGGCCGCGAACGCCGCAACGGTCTCGCGTAGCAGGTCGATGTCCTCGCCCAGCCCGAAGTCGAATTCGAACATACGGATTACCCCGTAATTAAATCAATCACTTGGACCACAGTCTGCGGCATCCGGCCGGGCACCTGAATACCATGCTCGAGGTAGACCGTTACAGGGCGTCGATGAAGCGGGAGAAAAGTTCATACTGCGACGTAATGCCGAGCTTGGCGAACAGGTTGCGCTTGTGGACCATCACGGTGCCCGGCGCGATGCCGAGCTCGCGGGCGATCGACTTCGTGGAGTGGCCGCGCAGCAGCAGCTGGGTAATCTGGCGTTCCCGCTCGGTGAGCAGATCCTCGCCGAAGTTCTCGAAGCAGCGCGTGAGACGCTGGTGCAGGCTGCCGCCCGGTTCCTGGCGGCGGTCGCTCGCGGAGCTGCGCTGCCATATCGTGCGCATGGCCGCATGCACGAGCGGCTCGACGAGCCTGAGCCGCTCGAGCTCCGCCTTCTTGAAGCGGCGCGTACGGCGGCCGACGACCAGCACCAGCGTGCTGTTCGCTGAGACGTCGACGAGGAAGTCCATCTCGTCTTTCAGATGCGTTCGCTCGCAGTACTGCCGGTAATACTCGCTGGAACGAAAGCGGTCGGGTGACTGGTCCCGGAAGCGGCACACGCCGGGTTTCTGCTCACCGACGGCCAGCTGGTACAGCGGATCGAGCAGGTAGGGACCGGCCACGTAACGATCCACATAGTGACGGCGTCCTGCGGGTTCGAGCGTGTGGTGGAAAACTTCCGGCGGCGCGTCGCGATGAAAGGCGAGCAGGCAGGTGCCCTCGTGCTCGACGGCAACATCGATTGCCTCGGCCAGCGCCCCCGCGGCGGAGTCGACGTCGCTACTCTCCACGAGCCGGGCGATTGCCGCGAGCCAGCCGGCCGATTCGAACCTCGACTTCAATGCCCGAAACCTGCCTCAGACCTGGTACAGCGCCGCCTTGGCCCCGCTCGGATCCTCGATCACGCAGAATCTTCCTCCCGCGAGCGAGCGCGGCTCGACCAGCACCGTGCCGCCCTTCGCCGCGCATGCTGCCGCACTCGCCGCCACGTCGTCGACGACGAAATACACCAGCCAACCGCCCGGGAGATCCCTGTTACTGCCCCGCGCATGGCAGATGCCGCAAACAGGCTCGCCGCTCGCCGGCATGGTCATGTTGAAGTCGTCGTAATCGCCCATGCTCACCGCGTCGGGAGACAGCCCCACGACGTCGGCGTAAAAGCCTGCCAGCCCGGTCGCGTCGTCCACCGTGATATCGATCCAGCCGATCTTGCCTGTTTGTTCACTCATAGTGTCTTCGCATCAAAAAGAGGTAAGGAAGGAGGCGGCGTTACCACCTATCGGGCCTTCTCCCGCCCGCGCGAACCGCAGGTAGTCGCGCCCCTTCGGGTAGTCCACCGGCTGCGGATTACAGACGCGCAACACGCGGTTTCGATGATACAGCTTCAGCTGCGACCGGAACGGGATAACGCGTGCCGGGTCGTTCCCGGTGAGTTCGCGATGCAGTTCAGGCAGCCGGTACCAGGGGACATTCATGTCCGCATGATGCGCATTGTGGTAGCCGAAGTTGAGCGTCAGCCAGTTGAGTTGCGGAAACCTGAGCGACAGCGGATTGCTGAAGGTGTGCTCCTGCTCCCAGTCCCCGTCGCCTTTGTGCGGCGGCCTGACGTACTCGAACAGGGTCGGGCTGTAGGGATAATCGTGTTGCAGCATGTCCATGAACCGCAGCACGTGCATCATGATCAGGTAGGCGATCGCGTAAAGAACCGCAACTTTCGGCACGATCAGCAGCAACGCAAGGAAAATCCCGCCGCGAACCACGATCACGGTGACGTTGCGGCGGCGCTGCGCCCGGCGTTGCGGGATGACGAAAGACGTAAACACCATCACGAGGTGCATGATCAGGTCGTGCGCGGGGACGTAGAGCCACTCGAGTCCGCGTACCAGCCGGAGTATCAGCGGGTGCCTGTCGAAGAACTTCTCGTATTCGAACCAGACCACGTCGTCATTGTCCACGTGGTGCCGGAAATGCTTGTATCGCATGTCTTCGTAGGTGCCATAAGCAGCGCCGCACAGCCAGCTCATCGCACGGCCGAGGGTCGCATTGTGACGGCTGCGTTCGAACACGAGGTTGTGTCCGCATTCGTGTATCAGGTAGGCGGCGATGGTCATCGCATGCGCCAGGAGCAGGGTTGCCGCGGCGTTCACAGCCCAGGAATCGGCAAACAGGCCGGCAAAGCCGACGATATATCCTGTGACGGCGTAAAGCAGTGCGCCGCCGTTCATGAGCAAGCCTTCTGGTTCCCTGAAAAGCGCAGCGACTGCCGGCATGAACCCCTCGCAAGGACCGATTTACCTAGCTTCAGTTGTACACTTAGCCGTATCGTATTGCTAGCATAGGCCGGCACGCCGGCGCAGAGAGAAACGTATGAAACTGGTCACCGCGATAGTCAAGCCATTCCGCCTCGACGACGTACGCAACGCGTTGAGCGAAGTGGGTATCCAGGGAATGACGGTCAGCGAGGTCAAGGGTTTCGGTCGCCAGCGCGGCCACACCGAGCTGTACCGGGGCGCGGAATACGTCGTGGATTTCCTGCCGAAAGCGAAGATCGAGGTTGCCGTTCAGGACGACCTGGTGGAACGCACCGTGGAGGTCATTATCGACAGTGCCAAGACCGGCAAAGTCGGCGACGGCAAGATCTTCGTCACGCCGCTCGAGCAGGTCTGGCGCATCCGGACCGGCGAATCAGGCGACAGCGCGCTCTGAGGCGCCACCAGAGACCTGCGGCGCTCGGCGCTGCGCGCGCGAGGTAGACCCACATGAGCGCGGTGAGCAGCATCATGGCGGGAAACGGCGCGAGGATTGCCTGCGAATCAGCCACCGTTGTCCTCTTCGCCCGCGAGGTGAGGCACGATGATGCCGCACCAGACAGCGAGCTTTTCCGTGGGCGTCAGCGACGCGTGCGCGGGACTCGTTGACGGCAGCAACGCGTACTCGAGGTCGAAATCCGCGAGTGAAGATTGCACCCGGCGCTCGAACATCTGCTTCGCCTTCCTGCCGTTGAAGCACACCAGCCGAATGTGTTCGTGGGCTGCGAGGAAGTGTTCAAAATCGTTGGGCACCGCGGAGGTCATATCGATGTCAGCATCGAGGCTGCCCGGGCGCACGGAACTCGACAATACGTCCCACACGGCGATACCGCGCTCCTGCAGCGAGAGGCAACGCGTGGCGTAATCGCCCGCGGCACCGGCAATGTCACGCATGATGTTCCAGAAAGCATTCCGCGGGTGCGCATAGTACTCCCGTGCCCGCAGTGACGCCTCGCTGGGCAGACTGCCGAGAATCAGCACCCGCGCATCCTCGCGTGCGATGGGCGGAAAGCCCCGCGCTACGCCGGCGCCTTGGCGGCGAGCATTCCGTTTACTCATATTCCTGGTTGAAACGAGCGATTTTTGCGGCGGCAGGGCCGACCGTCTCGCAGTATAAACGGAACGGTTACGAGGAGCCCGACATGCAAATACCGTCGATCATTATGCTTGCCCTGCTTGGCCTCGCGGCGCAAGTGCACGCAAAACCCGACTGCGACGCGCTTGCCTGCGATGAAGTGAAGCAGGCAATCCGGGAAATCGAGGCCAGGATGCGCGCCGGATACTCCCGGTCACAAGGTGAGAGATTCGAGGCGAGGTTGCGCAAGCTCAAGCGCAAACGGAGCAAGCTATGCCGGTGAAGGGGCGCCGCGATCAGTAGCCGCGTTCGGGATCCACGACATTCAGCAGCGCGTCTCCCGCGATGAATCGCCGGATATTCTCGCGCGCGAGCGTTAACTGGCGCTCCCTGTTGTTGCCGTACCAGGCAATGTGCGGCGTGATGATGACGTTCGGCATGCGCCACAGCGGGTGATCCGCCGGCAGCGGTTCCGGGTCGGTGACGTCGAGACCCGCACCGGCAACACGCCCGTCCGCGAGCGCAGCCACCAGGTCGTCCGTCACGACGCTCGCGCCGCGCGCAACGTTGACGAAAATAACGCCTGGCTTGACCGCGTCGAAGAACGACTCGTCGAACAGGCCCTCGGTTTCCGGCGTCAACGGCAGCGCGTTGATGACCACGTCTGCCTGTGCAGCCAGCTCGAATAATTCGTCCGACAAGCCGACGTAGTCGACGTAGTCCGGTCCCGACTTCGAACTGTTGCGCGTCGCGATTACACGCATGCCGAGCGCCGCGGACCGTTTGGCGGCGGCCTTGCCGATACCGCCGAGCCCGACGACCAGCGCCGTCTTGCCGTCGACGGACATCATGCCGATATCGCCGCCGATCGACCCGTTCCAGTTGCCTTCCGACATCGTCTTGGCCTGCTGGGTCAATCCGCGGGTCAGGCTCAGCATCATGGCAACGGCATGCTCGCCAATGACCGGCGACGCCATCTTCTGCATGTTCGTCAGCAGGACCTTGCCGCTCGCGACGTCCTCCACTGCAAGGCAGCGCTCGGCGCCTGAGCTGAAAATCTGGATCCACACCAGCTCATCCGCCGCGGCGACAACATCATCGCTGCAATAGCCGATGATCGCGTCGGCATCAGGAGCCGCCGCCCTCGCGGCATCGGCCGAAGGCGCAGCAACGAAATCGACCCCCGGAAATTCCTTTTGCAGCGCTGCGACGAGATCGCCGGCGTCCCTGACGACGAGCTTCTGCGGAGGCCTCCAGCCCGGCAGATCGCGGCTCGCGACGGGGCCTTCCTGCAGGTCGGCGTCTTCGATCAGACGGTCGATGGAGACTTCGGCACGGAGGGGTGCGGCGACCGCGAGCGCGGTCAGGCAAATGATCAGTGTTCGCAACACGGCTTCTTCCTGGCTGGTTCCTGAGTATCTCCGAGGATACGAAACCGCGGGCCGCGAGGCCAGACCGCCTGATCAGGCGGGGAAGAAGTCGATAGGCTTGGTAGTGGTCACCGGCTCGACGTTCCTGGACTCGAAACGGAACTGCTTGACGCGCAATACGAGCTTGCGTTCGAGTTCCGGATCGCCAAGTTCGCTGGAGACGACCTCGCAGAACGTCACCTCGCCCGTCGGGGCAATCGTCAAACGCAGAACCAACTTGCCTTCTAGCGTCGGGTCGGCCCGCAAGGCGCGATTGTAGAGCGCAAAAATTGCGCCCTTGTTCTTGTCGAAAACGAGCTCGATCTCTTCGCGTGAGCGGGAAGCCTTGCCGCTGGTGCCGGTGCGACGGGTGCCGCCGGCAGCCTGCTGTTCGATGCCGGCAACGGGGCTTTCCACCTTCGTGGTCGAACGGCTGGCAATCCCGGTGCCACCCGTATTGCGGCTCATACTGGCCGTATTGATTCCGCCAGACGCTGCGCCTGCCTTGGACGTGATCATCGATCGCTCATTGCGCTGTGCCTGCCCTACGGACGCCGTCAACTCCCGGTCGTCGACCGATTCCATCAGGTCCTTGTCGACGAGATCGGCAAGATCCTCGGCGAACGGCATCAGCGCAGCCTGCGCCCTCTCACGCGCGATTTCCTCGCGAGTGGGCTGCGGCTCCGGCGGCGGTTCGGGCGTCGGCTTCGGTTCCGGCTCCGGCTCGGCCTCCGCGACCTGCTCGGGCTCGGGCTCCTCCTCTGGCTGCAGCTCTTCCGGCTCGGGCTCGGGCGGTGGTGGCGGCGGCAGCGGCTTTTCCTCGAGCATCAGCTGCGCGATACGCGGCGGTATCTCGATGATCTCGGTGGGGTCCGGTTCCGGAGCCGGCAGAAACGGCCACACAATACTGAGGACAAAAGCGATCAGGAACGTAATACCAAGCAGGCGCTGGAATTTCTTTTCCTGGCCCCTGCCCGATGTCCACGGCAGCTCGTACTCTCTGTAAAACGGTAAATCCAAAGCCGTTTCTCCTAATGCGTTCTCACGTTCACCGCGCGAGGTCCCTGGCGATGCCTCAACGTGCCGCCTGCAGCTCGCCGAGCTTGTCAGAGCTCTTCTGCAGAACGGCGAGCGAAATCTGTCCGTAATCCGAACGCGTGCAGGTCGCCATCACCTTCTTGAGGAGCCGATAAGGAATTTCCTTGTCACCCATGATGGTTACCTCGCGGTTCGCTATGTCTTCGCTTGCCTCGCGGCGCAAAACCCGGTCGTTCTGGGACAGCAACGCTTCACGGAGCGCAGGGATGTCATTGCCCTTGATGGCCATGACGTCGTCGATCTTCGCGACGGGCGTTCCCTGCACGATAATGTCTTCTTCTCCGATGAGAATGACGACCGTTTCACGCGCCTTGTCCTCGGCGATCGACTCCGGCAGCTGCAGGTCCTTGGCATTCGGCAGCGTTTCAACGTCCGACGAATTGACGAGCAGGAAGAACACCAGGATCGTAAAAATGTCCATCAGGGACACGAGGTTGAGCCCCACGCTTTTACCGTGGCGCTTGTGATGCTTGTTCATCCGCTTGGCGCGGGCTGACTTGACCATCTCTAAGCACCTCCCCCGGTCACCGGGGCATCGCCGATCGAAATGTCCGGGAACAGGTCGAAGCGTTTCACAGACTGTTCGTCTTGATCGACCCGTTCCGCGATTCTCACGCGATCCATCACCTGGACGAGCGTGTCGTATTCAATGTCCTGTTCGAGCAGTATCGATGCGTCCGTTTTCGACGGATAACGCTTCTTGAGCTCGGACAACTTGCTGCTGAGCGCCGCATAGTCGTAGCCGTCGTTCGTGTTCGGATAGACGCCGAGCAGGCCCTGGTTGCGGTCGCCGACTTCTATCTTGTCGGTCCTGATGATGACCTCCAGCTGGAACGCCTGTTCCTGCGGCTCGGCGGGCTCGCTAGAGGAGCCTGGCAGGTTCAGTTCTAGAACCGCCAATCGCGAGAACACCGCCGTGATTAACAGGAAAGGAACCAGAATCACCATCAGGTTCATGAATGCCGTTATGTTGAGCTCTGCCGTCTCGACGTTGCGACGGCCGCTCCTGCGGCTTCGGATCATGACTACGCCCCGGCGCCTTTGAGCTGTCTTTCGGTAACCGCGTTCAGGAACTTGACGCTAGCCATTTCGAGGCTATCAACGAGCTGATTCGTCTTCGTCTGCAGAAGCGCGTGTACGAGCAACAGCGGGATGGCAACCATCAGACCGAATGCCGTCGTATTCATGGCGACGGAGATGCTGGCGGACAGCAGGTCAGCCTTGTCTGCCGGGTTCGCGTTCGACACTGCCGTGAATGCCCGGATCAGTCCGATGATCGTACCGAGCAGTCCCAGCAGCGTGGCGATATTGGCGAGCGTCGCGAGATAATGCGTGCGCTTTTCGAGGCGTGGCAAGACCTCCATCAGGCTCTCTTCCATCGCCTTCTCGATATCGTCGCGCCGGCGCGCCGACTTCACGCGGTAGAGCCCATAGGTGAGAATCGAGCCGATCGCCGCTTTCGACTTCGCCGTATGCGCGGCTGCTTCCTGGAAGTTGCCGGCCTTGAGAAACGGCACGATCTTCTTCCAGAGAGCCCGATTGCTGGCACCCGATATGGTGAGATACATCCAACGCTCGACGGCGATTGCGACGCCGAACGCGAATACGAACAGGATCGGGTACATGAATGCACCGCCATCCTGGAAAAACCGCACTAAAGTGCCCATTTGACTGCTCCTCTTCGATCAAATCGCGCGCCGCGGCACGCTCCTACTCTTCGTCACCGTACAGGTCACCGTAATAATCGACCTGCCGCGTAAATTCTTCCCGGTCCAGGGGCGCCAACACCTCGTCCAGCAAGGTATTCACCGGGCGGCCGGTCAGTTCGCCCGGCTGTGCCTTCTGCCAGGGAACGATATACAGCACCTTCGGCAACTCCTGGTTGCCGGTAATCTCCGTACGCCCGAGGGTCATCTCGTCCATGACTCCGCTGTACGATTGCCGCCGCGTGACACCCTGCGCGACAACCGCCTCGGCATCCGTCGCGTCTGCGGCCGCCGGTTCGGCGGACGTATCGACGGCCGGCTCCGGCGCGCCGACCTCGTCGAAGACGGCGGACGTATCCACGGCCGGTTCGAACTCGTCGGCCGGCTCCTGCGCGGACGCGGTAATGGCTGCCAGCGACGCGGTCAGCGCGATCCCGGCACCCAACAGATTGCGTCCATGAACTCTCATACGCTTCATTCCGAAATGTTCGCCGTACGCTGCGACGACGCCACGCGACGTTCCAGATCCGCTATCCACTTCCCGACCTGCTCGTCGTCCCCGACGATTTCCTGGTAGCGCTCGAAATGCTGCAATGCAGAATCCAGGCGCTGCAGGTATAGCTCGTTGAGGACACCCAGGTTGTAGTGTGCCAAGGCATAATCCGGGCTGGCTGTGACGGCCTTCAAATAAGCGGCCTCTGCCTCCGGAAAATTGCCATTTCTGCGATGTAGCATGCCTAGCTGGTTCAGCGCCGGTGCGTAATCAGGGTCTATCACGAGCGCCGCGTCGACGGCTGCCATTGCATCGCCGTCGTTATCGTTGTTGACGTGAATGATGGCGAGGTTGACATGTGCGCCGGGATAGCCCGGGTACTGGAGCAGGAACTCCTTGAAACGGAGTTCCGCGTCGAGAAAATCACCGGAGGCCATTACGGCCACAGCCTGCTCGTACATCGTGAGCGCTTCCGGCGGTATTTCGGCCGCTCTCGCGTCAGCCGAGACCGCCTGTTCGGCGCGACCACGGTCGGCACCGTCCGGCGCGGACCCGGTCGACGCACAACCGGTGATCGCCAGCACCAGGCCAAGCATCATCAGCCGCAAGGCGGTCCTGTCAGTAAAGTGCCGTAACAACATCTTCGCTGCGCTCCAGTTTGGCGTAACGCGCCGGTAACAGGCCGGCCAGCCGGTTGAAACTTCGCTGTACCCATTCATCCCAGAGTCCGTCGGACGCACGGACCGTGTTCGCTTTGTAGAGGTCGATAGCCTTTTCCTCGATCGGGAATACCTGCTCCTCGAGCAGCAGTTCGTATTGCTCCAGCGCGTCCGCATCCAGGTCTCGCGGCCGCTCCGATTCCATTACGTCATCGGCAAACGACTCGTAAACCTGCGCCAGCCGAAACGTCGACTCGGTCGTCACCTCCGCCACGCCGTAATCGGCGGCGTCGGTATACGCCTCGAGGACGTCCTCCATCAGGGCGCGCTTGAGCTTCATGCTCTCCGCAAGCGGTTGCGTGAGTTGTAGTACCTCGAATCGCTTGCGTATCGGCTCGGCCAGGCGCACGGACGCCTTCGCCGCCAGAAACCGGGTGCGATCGGTGCGCTGCGCACCGGCGCGCGCGTCCACGTCGACAATGTCGTTAAGCCGCGCCGCCACCTCGGCACTGTTACCCTGGCTTTCGGCGATTTCCAACAACCGGAAGCGGGCTTCGATCGATTCGGACAACGGATCCGGGTAACGCGCGACAATATCCTCGAGCACGCGCTTCTCGCTGGCGACGATCCCGCCTGCTTCATAGAGTTCGGCGGCTTTCCAGAGCGCTTCCCGTCGTACGTCATCGCTGCTGCTTTCCGCAACGGCAATCCGCTCGAACTCGGCGGCCGCCTGGTTCGCCCTGCCCGTCTCCATGTAGGTTACGGCCAGCTTTTGCGCGATGTCGTCGGCGAACTCGCTGTCCGGGTAGTTATTGCGGTACTGCTCGAGCATGCCGGCCGCACGATCCCACGCCGCCATGTTGATGAGCGCCGCGGCAGCATCGTATTCGGCCGTCGCGCGAATGTTGGAATCCGGTACCGCCTGGCCGAGGCGCGTGAAGTGAGCGACCGCAGTCTCGAGATCGCCGGCGTCCCTCGCCTGCTCACCCTGCTTGTAAATGGACGACGCGATGCGCTCCCTGACCTCGTTCGACGCTTCCGCGTCGTCGACCGGCGTCAGGCTGCGCAAGCTGTAGTAAGCCGTTTCCGCCTCCGCGTAACGTCCGAGATCGAACTGCGAATGCGCGACCACGGTCCATGCCGTACGCGCCAGCTGCGGCTCGACGGGCGGCTGCTTGGCGATTACGGCCTGCCCAACGGCGATAGCCAGGTCGAACTGATTCTGGGCAAAGAGGTCCTCGGCCACCGCCGTCAGCACGGTGCCGGACTCGGGATGTTCGGGATAGGTATCGGCAAACCGCAAGCCGCTGTCCAGGTACTGCTGGTGCCACGCCGTCTTCTCGGCACCGTCGAGAGAGTTCTCGTGCTCGCGATACGCAAGCAGCGCCGCATATCCCGCCTCCGCCGATTTTTCATGCATCGGGTAGGCGTAGGCGGTCCGCTCGTACTCCGTCATCGCCGCCGCGTAGTCCTGGCTCTCAAACAGGATTTCCGCGAGCAGGAAGTTGGTGTTGGCCGTGTCCGGCTCGCCCGGGAAGTACGCGAGGTACTTGCGATACCAGCGTGCTGCCTCCTGGTAGTCGCTGCGCTTGCCGTCCCTCTGCGCCTCGGCGTGGTAGTACTGCGCGAGATCGGTCAGGTTAGCCTTCAGGTGTGCGGCAACGGCATTGTTCTGCTCGCGCGGATTCCGCACCCAGAAATTCCCGTCCATACCGTAGCGCTCGACGAAACCCTTTTTGCCGTCGAGTACGAGACTCGGGAACCCGCCGCGCTTGTAGGCCTCGATAACCTCGACCTGCAGCAGCGGCGCCTTGGGATGGAAGGGGTCCTCGTCGACGAAAGCCCCGTACGTCTCGGCGGCATCGACATAGCGCTCCTTGTCGAGATAGAGGTCGCCGAGATTCATGTAGATGACGTAGGCATACTCGGGCTGCCCGCGCTTGCCGAAGTATTCGTCGATACTCTCTGCGCCGGACATGTATGAGAAGTTGAGCGACAGAACACGGAACGTGTCCTCGACCAGTTCCTGCTCAGCGCGGCTTAGCGCCGCGAGGCGGTCTTCCCCGTCGCGGAGTTCGACGCCGCCGAGCTTGCGATCGAGCAGCTCGAAGAACGGGTCCAGGCTATCCTCGTGCCATGCCAGCTTGAACTGCGACCAGCCCAGCTTGTACAGCGACTGTTCGTAAAAGCGTGACTCCTCACCGAAGCCGATGACTTCCTGGTAGGCCTGCTCGGCCTGGTTGTAGCGTTTGCGCAGGAACAGCATTTCGCCGCGGCGGAACTGTGCCTCGTCGATCATCGGCGTCGCGGGATACTTGACCACCAGTTCCTCGAGCACCTCGAGCGCTTCGTCTGTACGCCCTCCGGTCTCGTACGCGCGCGCCAGTTGGTACAGCACCGTGTCGTTGCGGCGGTAGTCCGGGTAAGCCTCGAGCAATCGCTGGTAGAGGCTGACGGCATTGTCATAGTTCGCATTCCCCAGGCTCTCGATGTTTTCGGCGAGTTGGGCAGCTTCGCTGGCCTCGAGTTCCAGGTCACCAAGGCGGCGCATGGCCTCGGCGCTAAGCGACGGATCGTCCGCCACGAGATCGAGAAACTCGCGATAGTTGTCGCGGGCAAGATCGGAGCTGTTCATGATGACCCTGCCGGGCCGGATCTCGACAGTCTCCTTCTCGAGGCTCTTGATCGTATCCGATTTCTTTACGTCCGCATGCGCTGCGGCCGCGAACAGCATGGCGAAGCCGGCGATCACCAGTGTCGAGATGCGCAGCGTCACTTGACTGCTGCCTCGGTAATCGTCGCTGCACGATCATAGATGGCGGCGAGCGCGAACCTGGCCTGCACAGTGTAGGTATCGAGACGCCGCTGCTGCGCCTGTAATTCGCCGACCGCAATTGCCTGCAGAAACGCCCGCTGCTCCGCCATCGCATCGCCGACACGCATCTTCAACACCTCGATGCGCGGTTCGAGGCCATACACCCGTTCATCGAAGGCGCTGAATTCCAGCGGTTGCTTACGCATCGAGTCGTCAACCTGGCGGCGCGACCGCTGCGTCTCCACGAGGGCTTCGCCGGTCTCGTTCAGGTCCCTGCGGATGCGCCAGAGGCGATCCTTGAAGTCTTTTTCGAGCTCCCACTGCAGCACGCCTTTCAACAGGCTGATCTTGTCGCGGACTTCATCCGCTTCCGGAATGTTCGCATTCAGGGCCGGCGTCTTCTCGAGGCTGGTGATCTCGCCCCACATGTCGAATTCGTGCTTGTCCGCGAGTGCCAGCCAGTCGCCGCTCTGCTCGATGTCGTTCAGCAACGCGTCAAACTCCAGCTTGCGCTGCACCATGCCGTCGATATCCGCGCGCCCGAGGGCCTCCTGGACCTGGGGCAGGCGCTCCTCGTAGGCGAGGCGCCGCGTCTCGAGCATGTTTGCGTAGACCTCGACACTCTGCTGCCAGCGGTCGAGGTTGCTCCAGAGGTAACTCAGGTCACGGTAGTTCTTGAGCCCTTCCTGGAACTCGTGCGTCGCGAGGAGATGAAACAGGTAGCGCGCCTGCGGTCCCTCGGGAAGCGACTGCATGCGCCAGTACCAGCCGGTGCTGTCCAGCGGATCGTCGCTGATGAACTCATCGAAAAAACGGCCGGACTCGATGTGGTCGATCGTGGAATCAATGCGGTTGGACTCTTCGTAAAACGCCTCGACGGCGTTCACGTAGTGATCGGCGGCCTGGCTGATCGAATCGAGCTGAGCAAGGGCATACGGTATCGCCAGCATGGACTCCTGCACCGCAGGATCGAGGAGGTCGCGGCCACGCAACTCCATCCATGGCACCAGAGCCCTCTGGTAACGCTCCAGTTCCGCATCGGCCCAGCCGGCGCCGAGTAACGCCTTGTTCGAGAAGGGTCCTTCCAGCCTGACGCGCTGCAGCGGCAGTTTCGCGGCGTGCGGCTGGCCCGACTGCAACAGCGCATAACCGAGCGCCAGGTTTGCCTTGTCACGAAGCGAGGTAAGCTCCTCGTTCCAGGGGTCGATATCGCCGAGTTCTTCGAGGATCTTCTTCGCTTCCTCCATGCGGCCACTGCGCACGAGTGCCACGCCGAGATTGAACTGCGCGTAACGCGACCACTCGGTCCTGCCTTTCCAGTCCTGCAACAGCGCAATGGCGCGGTCGAATTCCCCGCCGTCGATCAGCAGCTGTGCCTGCAGCATCGTGGCCTCGCGCTCGATGTCTTCGGGCAGGTCATCGCCGATGTTGTCCAGCGCCCGTTGTGCCTTGTCGAGGTAACCGCGCTGGCGCCAGATCTTGGCGAGGAAGAACCAGGTCCGGTTGCGAATTTCCGGATTGGCGTTGTCTGCCAGCAGGCGTTCGAATATGTCCGCCGCTTCGAGGTGATGTCCGTAGGAGAGGTACAGGCCACCCTTTAGCAGGTCCGCTTGTGCCGCATGCTGCTCGAGCTGGCCCTGCTCCTGTGCGGCCAGCAAGCGCACGATGGCCGGGAAGTAGTCTTCCTGGAAGAAGTAGTAGAGGATTTCGCCGTAGTGCGGCTCCTCCACGACGATCGGCGCCGGGTCGTCCTTACCGGCGAGCGACGGCGCCGCCGGCGCCAGCAACGCCAGGATAAGGAAGCAACAGACGACGATGGCGTGGCGAGTGATCAATAATCACTCCCATTCCTTGATCACGAATTCCGGCTGCTGCTTCTTGACCCGGTCGGTGATCTCGAGCTCGACGTACTTCGCACCGATACCCTTTGAAAAATTCATCGTTGCACCGCGCCGGTACTCGCGGGATTGCGGCCCCTGGCCCGTAAAGATAGCGACCAGCTCGTGATCGCCGGCTTTCAGGTTGGCCATGTGCACGCGATGTACCCCGCCGCGCAGCAACGACCCGGCTTCGCGATCCGTGTAAAGGTAATTGGCCACTTCCTTGCCGTCGATCTTGAGGCTGACCGAGTCCAGCTTGAAGTACTCACCGATATCCATGGATATAAAAAACGCAACCTGTGAATTTGCCGGAAACAGGAGCTCTTCCTCGAGCAGGAACAGGTCGCGGTTCAGATCCAGGACTTCTTTTTTCAGGGACTGCACGTCCTGGTCGAGCTGCCGGAACTGGTCGCGCGATGCCGCGTCTTGCGCATCGACGGCCATCGAAGCGGCGCGAGCTGCTTCCGCATCCGGCGATACCGCCTCCTCCGCCAGCACAGGCGCCGCAAATGCGAGCGCCAGGCTCGCCGTGAGACTCATTAATAGCTTTCTTGTCACCCTATCTCTCCTGCCGGTCGCCCGGAATCACTCGCGCAGCAGTGCACGGACCTGGTCAAGGTACTTCTGCTCGTAGCCCGGCTTGTAACCCTGGTGTACGTGGCGCACGTTGCCTTCACGATCCACGATGACCGTGACCGGCATGGCGTCGACCTGGTACAGACGGCTGACTTCCTTGGTCGCGTCGAACAGCACGGGGAAGCTCACACCGAGTTCGTTGATCATCTCCATGGCACGGTTCGAGTCGTCGTCGATATTGACACCGAGCAGGTTGAAGCCAACGCGCTCGTAGCGTGAATAAAGCTCATCGAGCAGCGGCATTTCCTGCCGGCAGGGACCGCACCAGGTGGCCCAGAAATTGATCATGACGACATCACCGCGGTACTCGGAGAGCCGCATGTTCTGGCCCGACGAACTCTTCAATGCGAAATCCGGTGCCGGCTGCCCAGCCAGACCCGACGAGGCCAGGCTGCTGGCTGCAAACACGCTGAATACGACGCCTGCTAGAAAATTTCTGATCTTCATGATTTCTTTCCTTGTGTTACCCGCCAAGTTCCATCCATGTTCTGAACAAGCGCGCGAATTCGCTTGCTCGCGCCCGGCGCGCGCCATCGATCGATGTGGAATGGTGACAGTCAGGCCCCTCGAGGGCCGTGATTATCGTCACAATTGCCTCGAATACTCTCAACATAATCGCCACCGACACATCAGTAGCAAATGATCGAATCGAGCCCGCGATCGACGAATGGCGCCTTGTTCGTGACAGGCAAGCGGTCAATCCACGCACTGCAGATTATGTCAAGGCGATGCCTGTGCCCGCCGTTGCAGGCGCGCTGGCTTACCTGCCACGGGGCCGTATCCGGAGTCCTTCAAGGTCTCAGTACGGACATCCTATGATAGGCGTATCAATATGAATTTAAAGTGAAAATTCGTCGCCTTTCGGCGACATTTCGGGTGTTTTTTTGCGACAGTCTAGCGCTGCTCGCCGGCGCAGGTTTCCGCAGGCGATGCGGGAAGCGATGAATCCTCCCCGGCCGAACCGGGGTCCGCCAGGCCGGACGAGTAGAAGATCTGACCGTCGGCGTCGATGACAATCGCTTCGTAGTCCGGCAGGCAACCGATTAGCTTGAGTCCTTCGTCGACGCCCATGACAAAAACCGAGGTCGACAGCGCATCCGTCATGACGGCGTCGGGACCGATAACCGTCGCGCTGTGAACGCCCTCTACCGGCCGGCCGGAACTTGGCTTGATGATATGGTGATAGCGCGTCCCGTCTTCGTCGAAATAGCGCTCGTAGTCTCCGGAGGTCGAAATCGCCTCGTCTTCCAGCGGTACCGATATCGCCACTTCACCGTCTTTGCGCGGGTCGCGAATACCGATCATCCAGGGGCGGCCGCGCCGATCGCCCAGGAGCCGCGAATCGCCACCCGCCGTTACCACACCGAACTCGACACCGTGCTGGCGCAGAATATCGACGCCGCGTTCGACGACATAGCCTTTCGCTATGCCGCCAAGATTTATCCGTACACCTTGCTGTGCGAAGCGCACGGTACCCTTGCCCTGATCGAGTATTACCTTGCGAAAATCGATATTGCGGCGCTCCGCCTCCACGGTCGCATCATCCGGACGCTGGCGCTCTCGGAAGTCGTAGTGCTGGCCGACGCTATCGTAGGTGATGTCGAAGGCGCCTCGAGTGAGAACGGAAATATCGAGTGAGCGACGGACTAGCTGGAACAACTCCTCGCTGGCAAACACCGCTTCGTCGGCCGCACGCCGGTTAATGTCGGAAATGAGGCTGGTGTCGACGTACGTGCTCATCAGCGCATTGATACGATCGACCTCCGCGAAGATTTCCTCGACGATCGCGTTTCCCTCTGCTTCGCTCTCGTGCCAGAAATAGACGCTGACCTCGGTGCCCATCTTCGGCCGCGCATCGGCATGCCAATCGGCCCGGGCGATGCCCGAAACAAGAAAAATCGCTATTATTCCTAGGTTTGCGAACCTGCACGCATTAAACTTGCGGGCAGGCTTTTCCGAAAAGGAGCGGGACGGTGACATCATTCCTGGTTTTCCTCGCCATTATCGCGGCGTTTGTGTTCTGGGCGATCAGTATTTACAACCGGCTGATCAACGAACGCAACCGCGTGCGGAATGCGTTCGCGCAAATCGACGTGCAGCTGACACGCCGCTACGATCTGATCCCCAACCTCGTCGAAGCCGTCAAGGGCTACATGAAGCACGAACGAGAGACCCTCGAGGCGGTTGTAAACGCCCGCAATACCGCCCAGCAAGATCTGCAGGCCGCCAAGGCGGACCCCGCAAACGCGGAAGCGATCAAGAAACTCGGCGCCTCCGAAGGTGCTTTGGGCGCGGCGCTGGGCCGCCTGTTCGCATTGTCGGAAGCATATCCCGACCTGAAGGCGAATGAAAACATGATGCAGTTCCAGGAGGAACTGGCGAGCACCGAAAACAAGGTGGCATTTGCCCGCCAGGCGTTCAACGATTCGGTGCTGAGCTACAACAACACGGCAGAGAACTTCCCCAACAACATCATCGCCGGTATGTTCCGCTTCGAACTTGCGAGCTTTCTCGAAATCGAGTCCGACGAGAAACGCGACGTGCCGGACGTCTCCTTCACCTGACAGTCCGCTTCCGGACATTGAATTTTTTCGACGCGCAGGATCGGGCACGCAAGACCACGCGCTGGCTGGTCGTGGTCTACTTTATCGCGACCGCCCTGATCGTGCTCGGCGTGACGCTGGTGGTCGGACTTGTGCTGTTCGGCACCTCGATGGAGGGCCAGCGCTATTCACCCGGCGAAATCCTGGCAGCCAATCCGGGGCCGTTGCTCGCGACGGCGGCAGTTACCGCGCTGTTCATCATCGGCGCAAGCCTCTATAAGACCACGGTGCTTGCCGCGGGTGGTGGACGCGTTGCGCGGCAGATGGGCGGGACGCTGGTGCCTGCGGACGTAACGGACCCGCTGCGGCGGCGCCTGCGCAACGTCGTCGAGGAAATGGCGATCGCCTCGGGCGTTCCGGTGCCGGAAATCTACGTTCTCGAAGAGGAAAGCAGCATCAATGCCTTCGCCGCCGGCTACGCGCCGGGCGACGCCGCGGTCGCCGTCACGCGCGGCACGCTGGAACTCCTCAATCGTGACGAATTGCAGGGCGTTATCGCGCATGAGTTCAGCCACATCCTGAACGGCGATATGCGCCTGAACATCCGCCTCATGGGAGTATTGTTCGGCATCCTCGTACTCGGACTGATGGGCCGCATGGTACTGCGCGGCGGCTATCGCGGCGGGATGGTGTCGAGCCAGCGCAGCAGGGGCGCGCCCGTTGTAGTGCTCATCGGGCTCGGCGTGGCGATCCTCGGCTGGGTCGGCGTGTTTTTCGCCCGCCTTATCAAGGCCGGCGTGTCGCGGCAGCGCGAGTATCTCGCCGACGCCTCGGCCGTGCAGTTCACGCGACAGACGGACGGTATCGCGAATGCGCTGAAGAAAATCGGCGGCTACAAGGAGGCCTCGTACATCCGGTCGGCGGATCCCGAGGAGGTCAGCCACATGTTGTTCGGCAGCGGGGCCCGATTTACCGGCCTGTTCGCGACCCATCCGCCGCTGGGCGACCGCATCCGCGCCCTCGATCCGTCGTTCCGCGACTCTGACTATCCCGACGTGGCGCCCGTCTCCACGAGCCACAGGATGACCGGCAGCCCGGCGAGCGCGATGGCTGCTCCCGGGGCGCCCGCGGATGCCCTGCCGGCAGCGGAAATGCCCGACTCGGTCGCGGCTTCGGTCGGCAACCCCGGTGCAGACGACGTGGCGTATGCCGGTCAGCTCAGGCAGTCGATTCCCGCAACGCTCTACGATGCCGCGCATTCCGCGGAACTCGCCTACCTGCTCGTAATTGCGCTGATCATCGACAGGGGACAGGCGCACCGTGATCGGCAACTGGGCCTCATCAAGGAACGGCTCGGTACCGAGCGTGCGCGAATCGTCACGCGCCTTCACGACGACGTGGCCGCGATGAGCGCAGACCACCGCCTGCCGTTGCTCGAGATCACGTTTCCGGCGCTCAAGTTGCGGCCGACAGCGCAGCTCGAGTACCTGGTCGAGCTGGCAGGCCGGCTGATCGACGTCGATGGCCAGGTCGACCTGTACGAGTATTGCTACTACCGGATATTGCGGATCAGCCTCGGCCAGGCTGCAAGTCCCGCACGGTATCCAGGGCCGCGGCACGAGGCCCGCCGCGAGTTGCGGCAGGCCGTCATCGATCTGCTCACGGTGGTTGCCGATTACGGCCACCGGGACGCGGCCAGCAGCGAACGGGCGTTCGAGGCGGGCAAGTCTTATCTCGGCAAGTGGGCCCGGGAGCACGATTATCAGTCGAAAGAACGCTACACCTTGCGCGCCCTGGAGCACAGCCTGGACCTGCTCACGGCGCTGAACGGCAAGGGCCGGCAACTGGTTCTCAAGGCCGTTACCGCAGTTGCGGTGCACGACAACCGCGTTACGAGCGCCGAGACCGAGCTGATACGCACGGTATGCGCGTCGCTCGACGTGCCGCTGCCGCCACTGATCGCGAGGCGGCGGAGCGAGAGTGAGTAACAGCCTGAATTGAAGTATGATCAAGGCCTTGAGCGATTTTGGGCACTCAGGGGAGTGGACGCTGGCGTGTCCCTTCCGACACGGGGAATACAATCATGGGTAGTAGACAACTTCAGGCTTGCCTGGCCGTAGCCGTATTGCTGTTCGCGTTGCCGGCGGCTGCCGCCAGCAAAGAGGAACAGCGTGTCGCCGACTCGGCAGACGTGCTCGACCAGTTTCTGCGAATTCCTGAGCAGAGCATACCGCCGGCCATGCTTTCGCGGGCTTACGCCGTCGCAGTCGTACCGAGCGTCGTCCGCATAGGCTTCGGCCTCGGCGCACGACGTGGCAAGGGCATTCTCGTCGTGCGGCAGGAGGATGGCTCGTGGAGCAATCCTGCGTTCATCACGCTGACGGGCGGCAGCTTTGGCTTCCAGGCCGGCGTACAGCGCACCGATGTCGTACTGGTCTTCAAGAGCCGTCGCGGTGTGGACAACATCGCCAGTGGCAAGCTGACCCTGGGCGCGGACGCATCCATCGCGGCCGGTCCGGTGGGCCGCAGCGTCGAAGGCGCGACGGACATCCGCTTCCAGGCCGAGATCGTCTCCTACTCGCGGGCGCGCGGCATCTTTGCGGGCATTTCCTTCGCGGGGGCCGGCGTCACGATGGATCGCAGGGCAAATGCGGCTTTCTATAGCTCACCGAGCATGACGCCGGAAAAGATCTTTGCCAGTTCTCCGAATATCGCGCCCGACAGCGCGAGTCGTTTCGTCCAGGTGCTGACGGCGCAGACCACACGCCTCGCGCAGGCGCCGGGAATGCAGGCCCTGCCGGCCCCGGCCAGCGAGCCAGAACCCAGCGTGCAGACGTTTGGTATGCCGGGCCCCGCCGAGTCGGACGATAACGGCGCTTCGGGCGAGGTATACGATACGAATTACTGAGGCTCGTCTTCGCTGCGGCGTTTCAGTTCTTCGCGGATTTCGTCGAGATTCCGTGGGGTTTCCGGTTCCGTCTGTGCCGCGGGCGCATTGCTCGCGCCGGACGGCGACGTGCTCAGGGGCTCGCTGTAACCGCCTTCGGCGGTGTTCGCGCTCTCCTCGACAGGCTCCGGGATGACGGCGATGGGCACGTTGCCGGTATCGGACTCTGCCGTCATCTCACTGTCGTCGGACGGTAGCTGACCGAATTGCGCAAGGTAAGCGGCCTCTTCGCGACGACGTTCCGCCTCGGCGGCGCGGCGGCGCGCCTCGGCTGCGGCTTCCTGCGCGCGCCGCAAAGCCTGCCGCTTGCGCTCGGACTGGGCCTCGAATTCGGCCCGCCGTGCAGCTTCCTCCCTGGCTGCGATGATCTTGTTCGCCTCGCGAGCATTGACGCACTCCGCCTCGTAGCGTGATTCCGCACGATTCCGTGAACAACGGACCAGCGCCGCCTCGAGCACGATCGGATTGTCCAGGAATTCCTGGACCGACCGCGGCGGCGGCGGTTTGGCGCACCCCGCAACGAGAGCGATGCCGACAATCAGGATTGTTACGCGCAGTGTCATCATCAAAATCGGATAATTTGGCTAATTGGTATAGATTTCAGCTTGCTACACCCGGAATCTTAGCATCGCTGTCAACGACGATGAGCGGTGCGAGTTCGCAGTTTTTACCGATGCTATAGTGGCGCCCGTCATTGCAGCGGGAAGCACGCCACGTGTCGGATCAGAGCCAGTTCCGCTTACTCGGTCAACGCCGTTTCGCCCCGTTTTTCGTTACGCAGTTCCTCGGCGCACTCAATGACAACATTTTTCGCAACGGACTCGTGATCCTCGTCACGTTCCAGGGCGTGCTCGTGGCCGGGATGGACCACAGCGAGCTGGCGAACGTTGCCGGAGGACTATTTATCCTGCCGTTCTTCCTGTTCTCGGCAACGGCGGGACAGCTCGCCGACAAGTACGAGAAATCGATGCTCATGCGGCGCATCAAGTTGCTCGAGATAAGCCTGATGATCATCGCGGCGATCGCGTTCACGTTCGGGAGCTATGTCGTGCTCCTGCTCGTTCTGTTCCTGATGGGTTGCCAGTCGACGCTGTTCGGACCCGTCAAGTACGCGTACCTGCCGCAGCAGCTCGACACGAATGAACTCATCGGCGGCAATGCGCTGGTCGAAGCCGGCACCTACATCGCCATCATCCTCGGACTGATCGTGGGCGGCGCAACCGTTGCCGTGAGCCCGAACTCACAAGCGCTGCTCGGTGCAAGCCTGGTCGCCGTCGCTCTCGTCGGTTACCTGGCGAGCCGGCGCGTGCCGCTGACGCGGGCCGTGGATCCGGGTCTGTCGATCAACTGGAATGCCTGGTCGGAAACCTGGCGCATCGTCGGTTTCGCGCGAGAGAGGCGCGATGTTTTTCTCGCCATCCTCGGCATCTCGTGGTTCTGGTTTTTCGGCTCCGCCATGACTCTGCAGCTGCCGGCATACACGTTGATGATATTGAACGGCAATGAATCGGTCACAACCGCATTGCTCGTATCATTCGCCATAGGCGTTGGCCTCGGCTCACTGCTCTGCGAACGCATGTCCGCTCGCCGCATCGAACTCGGACTGGTTCCTTTCGGTTCGATTGGCCTGAGCCTGTTTGCAATCGACCTGTATTTCGCGCAACCGATCGCGACCGCAACATCGGTTTCGAGCATCGCCGAGTTCATGAGCCGGCCGGGCGGTTTGCGCGTGCTTGCAGATCTGCTGCTGCTCGGCGCTTTCGGCGGCTTTTACAGCGTTCCGCTGTACGCCCTTATTCAGCAGCGCTCGGAACGCAGGCAATTGTCGCGCATCATCGCCGCAAACAACATCCTCAACGCCATATTCATGGTTATCGCATCGCTGCTTTCGATTGCCGTGCTCGGCGCGGGCTTCTCGATACCCGAACTGTTTATCGTACTCGCGGTGCTGAATGCCGTCGTCGCCATTTACATCTATACGCTGCTGCCCGAGTTCATGATGCGCTTTCTCGCGTGGATACTCGTCAACACGATCTACCGAGTACGCGCGCGCGGCGTCGAAAACATTCCGGACAAGGGTCCTGCGGTCGTCGTCTGCAACCACGTAAGCTACCTCGACCCGATAGTTCTGCTCGCATCCGTGCGACGGCCTATGCGCTTCGTGATGTACTACAAGATCTTCCAGCTACCGCTGCTGCGATTTCTTTTCCAGCACGCGAAGGCGATTCCGATCGCCTCGGCAAGGGAAGACGAAAATCTGATGAACGAGGCGTTCGAGAAGGTCGATGCCGAACTGGCGGCCGGAAACATCGTCTGCATATTCCCGGAGGGCGGCATTACAACGGATGGCGAAATCCAGCGCTTCCGGCCCGGCATCGAGAGAGTCATCGCGAACCGCCCCGTGCCGGTCGTACCGGTTGCGCTGCAAAATATGTGGGGCAGCTGGTTCAGCCGCAGCAACGGCGGCAGGATTCGCAAGTTTCCGCGCCGACTATTCTCCAGTGTACCGGTCATCGTCGGCGAGCCCGTGATGCCGGCCGACGTCACCGCGGCGAACCTCGAAATTCTCGTACGTACCTTGCGCGGCGACCGGCGCTAGGGCCGGTTGGCGCCATCTGGATTGCCGCCGCCGGCTGCGGTGATAGCCGTTCCCCAGCGGCCTTCCGTCGCCATGCCCAGCTTCTTACGCCATTCCTCGATGAGTTCATTGCGGTTGCCGAACAGGGCCGGGGTCCCGCTCGAGTCGAAGTGCAGCGGCGCAAGAGAAACGGACGCTGCGCGATACACGGGCAGCTGAATGTCGTTGCCCGCGGAGGTTGCCTTACTCACGATAATGCTGCCGCCGTGAGCGGGCCGCGGGCCGAAAATCGCATCCAGCCATATGAGGCCGTCCGTCGACGAACTTACGCGGTGTATCCAGCGTGCCGTTCGGAAATATACCCGCGAACCGACGGGGTTGAAGACCACGTCCTCCACGTTTCCCGGAAGGCTCACAGACAGCTCGCCTATGCGGCCTTCTCCCAGAATGAACTGCTGCGCGAGGTTGTTCTGGTCCACGAGTACGAGGTAGCGGCCGCGCGGTGACGCTCGCAACCACTTGATCGCAAATGACCCCTGCCAGCGCTGTTGCCGGCTCCAGACGCCCGAGTCGTTCCGCGATACGGCGCTCAGCGCTCCGGAGTTGCCGCCGAGATAGAGGTTGTCGTTGTCCGCAAATGCAACACCGGCGTGCGCTTCGCCGAGTGGAAACTCGGCCACGGTATCGCCGCTGCCGGTGTCGAGCAGTATCACCCGGGTCGCATTGACGGCCGCGAGCATCGCTGCGTCCGGCGAAAATTCCAGCGCCGTCACCGCACCGCCGGGCATGTCCGTCATGAACGGCAACGGCCTGCCGTCGGCGAGATCCCAGACGCGCACGGTATCGTCGTCCGCGGCACTCGCCGCAAACCTCCCGTCGGCGCTGATCCGCAACAGATTTACCGCTGCATCGTGACCTACGAAGCTCACCTCTTCCGCTGCGGACGCGAGAGTCTCTGCAGATACGTCGGCAGGCACGACGTGAACATGACCGCTGCTGTCGCCGATGACCAGGTTGCCGGCATCCGGCGTCGCCGCAACCACGGCGCCTGCGGCCGTCCAGACCGCGCGGTCGGCGCCGGAGTCCGGACTCGCCACAGCGGGGGGCACGACTTCGCCCGGAACGCGCCAGAATCTCGCTGCGCTGTCGGGCCCTCCGGTAAGCAATACGCGCTCGTCCGAACTGAAAGACAGCAGGCGACTGGCCGCGCTGGAACCACCTGCACCCAGCAGCGGGCCGACCCGTTGACCGGTCTCCGTGCGGTACACCTGGTAGCCGCTGCGCGGCCGTCCGACGGCGACACTGGAACCGGACGAGGAAAAGGCCAGCCCCCAGCGCCCTTCGCCCTGCTCATCGAGCATCGGTAACCCAGGACGATCCACGCGCCAGAGCGAGACGCCGGAATTGCCGTAGATCACGCCGAGTACGTTGCCACCGGCATCGAGACTGATAGCACTCGGCTGCAGCGGCAGGTCAATCTGCGCCAGCATCTCGCCGCTCTCGAAATCCCAGACACGTACAGCCCGATCGAAGTCCGCAATCGCGATGCGGGCGCCACTGGAATCCAGCGCGACCAGCGCAGGCGTGCCGGCAATGTCGAGACGGCCCTGCACGTCACCCGTTTCCAGCGACCAGAGTTCCAGCCGCGTATTGTCGTCGCCACGGGTCTCGGCGAACAGGTGCAGGCCGTCGCCGGTAAGCCTCGAATTCAGACTGGCTGCGCCGACCTTCATGGTTCGAATCCGGTCTCCCGTCGCGGTAGCCCAGACATTGACCGTCTCGACGGTCGCGGTCACCAGGCGCCGCGCGCCGTTATCGAGCCCGACGATGATTTCGTTCTGGCTCACGGCGACGCCGCGGATCGGCTTGGCAAATGCGAGGTCCCATATGCGTGCGCTGTCGCTCCGCAGGGCACGCGCCACGGCATATCGTCCCTCCGGGCCGATCCAGATATTGTCGGTATCGCGTTCCGCAGGGTCCGGTATGTGCAAACCGCGCTGGAAGTCCTCGACCAGGCCCTGTGAGTTCAGGGTCAGGTTCCAGCCGACGAGATGGCCGGCAACGCCGATCTCCTCGTCACGAACCGAGAGACTCCACGTTCCGCCCATCGGTTCTCCGACCAGGTCGCGGAGCTGGCTCGCAGGTATCCGTATGTCCTCGCTGCTCGACGCGCGATCGGTGCCGATTTCGATTTCCACGGCGCGCCCGGATGGAGCGATGATCTTGACTCGAAGGTCAGACAGGCGCGGATGACTGATAGTCAGCGTGAGGCTCACGCGATTGACGGTGCCGTCGCGATCGACGAAAACCCGTCGCACGAGCGGCGAAACCTCGAGCGCGGAAATTGTCCATTCGCCGGACGGCTGCAGCCCTTGCGGCGAGAGCGACCACTGCCGCACTTTCGAGTCCCGGGTTGTCGTCAGCAGCTTGTTTCCGGGATCGAAGATGACGCCGGCTGCCTCCGCCGCCGGCAGGCTCGCGATCAACAGCGGGTAGTCCTCGCCCAGCAGCATCGCGGCGCGATGGCGACGCTGCGGCGTCGACAATACGAGTGACTCGAGCGCGGCGATCACCGCCCGATCGCGTTGCTCGTCGCGCGTTGCCGTCCGTACCTGTTTGTCCCAGAAGGCAGCACGAAGCCCGTCCGGGAGTTCGCCCGGCTGTGGCAATTCCGCCGCCAGTGCGGCCAGCGCCTCGACGACGCCGGCGTCCTCCGCCTGTGCGGCCCGCGACTGGAGAAAATTCCTGTACAGGTTATCCGCCGTGCCTGCATGGCCGGGAAATGAACGCAGATTTCGCCATGCTGTCTCGGCCGATTCGAGCTCCGCGGTCCCGGATGTCAGGGTGCCCACGTAGACCAGCGGCAGCCACTGCGTATAGATGAACGGAATCGCGATCACCAGGAAGATCGCCGCCAGCGCCGTCAGCGGAGCCCTGAGGCGCGTCGGCAGATTCTCGTTGGCCCAGCGCGCGGTAAACACCGATTCGTAGATACGGTTGCGAACCTGCAGGTCGCCGTCCGTGTTCACGCTCAGCAGGCCGATGGCCATCAGACGCCGCTGCAACGGCGAGCCCAGGTCCGTATCGACCGCGACTCCCTTGCGAAGGCGACCGTACAGGTTCAACAGCGCTTCGCTCTGCTTGGGGTTGCACATGACTTCGCGGTGAATATGGCTCAGGTGAGGCTCGGTTCGCAGGCAGGCACGCCCCATGAATTGCTGCCTGGCCAGGCTGTCGACGTGCTCGTCGATTTCACCCTCGGGCCGCTCGCGGGATAACGCGCGCGCGAGTTTCTGCGTGAGGTATGGCTGACCGTTGGTCCAGTAGTAGATACGATCCAGGGCCTGCCGCGCCTGCTCTTCAGGCAGGTTCAGTTCCGTCGCAAAAAGCCTCAGATCGTCGCGGGAAAAATCGTCGAGCGGGACCGACTGCGTAACATTGAACGGCGACAGCGCCGGTTCGTCGATCAGGCTCACCGGGTCGCACTCGCCCGCCAGCACGAATGTCAGTCGCCCGAACTCCGGCTCCGTTGCCCGTCCGTTATGCGCAGAGCGTATGCTGGCCAGCAACTCCGTGCCGATCGAGTTCTCGCCGATGCACTGGACCTCGTCGACGAAGATCACGATGCGCTCCTTGACGAACCGCAAGACGATCTCATTGTAGAATTCGAGCAAGCGCTGGCAATTGCCCAGCACCGACTTTTCCTGCCACCATGACTGCAGGTCGAAACGAATTCGCAACTGCCGCAGGATTCGATAGGCGACACTGTAATACCAGCGGCCGGCGTCCGTACCCGCGTCGCGTTCCCCGATCTGCCCGAGATCGAGAATCGCGACGTTGAACCCCTTGGCTTCCAGTCGTGCGGACGTCGCGGCAATCAGGCTGGACTTGCCGCTGCGGCACGGGGCGACCACGTGCGCATAGTGCCCGGCGAGGATCGCGTCGAAGAGCAAATCGTCGGCCTGGCGACGCACGTAACCGGCGCGCACGGCATGCAGCGGCGGACCGACGCTGAAAAACTCGCCGCTCGATTCTCCGCGCGACTTGTCTTTGCGCGGCTTATGCCCGTCGGACCTCGTGCTCACTTTGGACCCCGTAATCCTGTACTGAGGTATTCTCTGCGATTGTCGTCACAGCCCACAACCATGATGCTTGAGTCGCGACTACTTAAAAAGGACCTCTTCGGCGAAGTTCGGCTGGAAACCGGCGGGGGGCAGCCGCGAATCGTCCGCGACGCGGCATCCGCAGCCCTGCCGGTTCGCTGGCTCGCACAGGCCCTCTTGCGCCGCGAGGCACGGGTACTGTCCGCACTGGACGGACTCGATGGCGTGCCCAGGCTGCTCGGCGCGGAGCGCGGACGGCTGGCACGCGAGTACCTCGAAGGCGCTCCGATGCACCAGGCAATGCCCGGGGACCCGGCCTACTTCAGGTGCGCATTGCGACTTCTGCGGCAGCTACACACCCGCAACGTCGTGCATAACGATCTCGCCAAGGAGCCCAACGTGCTCGTTACTGCAGGCGGACGACCGGCTTTCGTCGATTTCCAGCTGTCCTGGCACGCCCGTGGCCGTGGTCGCCTGTTCCGCATCCTCGGCTACGACGACCTCCGACATCTGCTGAAGCACAAGCGTACCTATTGCGCGGAACACCTGTCGGTTCGGCAACGGCAGATCCTGGCGGCACCGTCATTGCCATCGCGTCTGTGGATGCGGGTTGTAAAGCCGCCCTACCTGTTCATAACGCGCCGCTTGCTGCGTTGGGCCGATCGAGAAGGCGCCTCGGACCGCGGCGCAGCACGATGATTGGCGCCCTGGTTTGGGTATACTCACGCTTCTGCAAGACGCTCAATGACACCAATGAGTTACTGTCACCGCCACAATCTCGTCGACCCCGGCAACGCCGAGGCCGATCGCCGTTACGGCATTCGGGTCACGCTACCGGCCAGCGATACCTTCCGCACGGTCATCGGCGACGACTGGGAACGGTTCCACTGGTATGCGACCGAGTCCGATAGAGACGGAGCGTATGAATCCATGGCCCGGCGTCACGGCTATTACCGCAAGACCGATTCACCTGCGCAGGTCCTCGAAAAAGTGGAGCGCTGAAGGCCCGCCTCAGGGCGGCGGCGCGCCGATGAACAGGTAGAAATTCGTCAGGCCGCCCTCGCCGGCGCCAACCGCGAAAAACATCGGCCCGACGTAGCTGTCCATGCCCACGAACAGGCTGCCGTGAAGCGCCGCCGAATCGAGGGACATATCGCTTCTCTTCTGCCACACGTTACCGGCTTCGAGCGACGCACCGAGATAGACCGGTGCATCGAACAATCCGCCGGGTGACTCGCCGATGCGCCGGTAATAGAGCAACTTCGCCACGGCCGCATGCGGGCCGCTGATTGCGCCGCGCTCATAACCGGACAGGCGTTGAAACCCGCCGAGCCGGAACAGGTCCTGCACGGCACCATCAAAACTCAGCGTGGTCTGGAAGTCGAGGCCCAGACCGAAGGTGGACTTGCCGCGCGTGCGCACGGCTTCCAGGGACAGGTCGACAAGGTCGTAACGGTCATCCCCGCCCAGCGCCTTGTGCGACTGGCGCCACTCGATATCGGCGCGCAGGCCGTTGCCGGGAAACCATGGCTTGTCGAGCGTGTCGAATCGGAGCAGAGCGCGCAGCCCTCCCACGTCGAAGTCCGGGCTCGGCAGCACCGGATCGCCAATCGTGACCTGCGACTTGCCGCCGCCGCGGAATACGCCGAGCCGGAACTCGCCGAAATTCCCGATCTCGGCGCCGGTGTCGATACCGCCGATCGCCTCGGTGACGCGCAGCCGCGCCACTCTCTCGCGATCGGCAAACACGTTGAAATTCGACTGGTCGATGTCCACATACGGCGCCACGAACAGCCGTGAGTCCGAGCGAAGCGGCTGGTAGAACTCGGTCAACAACTGCGGTTCGGTTCCGAGCCTCAGGTCGACGCGCCATTCGCCGCCGTAACGGTTCACGGCGGGCCTGGTCATCCGTGCGCGCAGGTCGAAGTTTGTCGCACCGTCGAAGTCGTCCTGCAGTGTGAAGCCGAAATTCAGGAAGGCAGGGCCCCAGGACTTCTTGCGCGCGTCAAATACGACGCCCGTCCCGCCGCTCTCTTCCACCAGCCGGTAACTGACCTTTTCGAAAACGTCCAGCGCATGCAGTTGGGCGGCCTCGGTCGCGAGTACGTCTGCATCGATGGGATCCCCCGCCTCGACCGCCAACCGGGATTCGAGAACCCGGGCGGACAGCCGGCTGTCGTGCTCGACACGCACGAACGCGAGACGCTCGCCCTGCCACTGCGGCGCGTCGTGCTGCGCCCGCCATTGGGCATAGCGCACTTCATCGATGGCGAGTTTTCGAAGTCGCGCTTCCTCTTTCCGCGCTGCCTCCGCCCCCGGTTCGATCGCTTGCACGATTTCACCGAAGTTCGCCGACCCGAAAGTACCGAGTTGCGGCCGGACCAGTATGTCGTTATCGCCGAGTTTCTCGATCTGCCGAAGCGTCTCCCTGCGGATGAGAATCGTCAGCATCTGTTCGGAGATGGTTATCGCCGATTGCAGCTCGTCCGGCGCATACAGCGGAAACTCCACATCGACGGCAATCACGACGTCGACGCCCATCTCGCGAACGACGTCGACCGGAAGGTTACCGACCAGGCCGCCATCGACCAGCAGATGCCCGTCAACCCTGACGGGCGCGAGCGCTGCCGGCACGGACATGCTGGCACGAATCGCAAGCGCGAGATCGCCACTGTGCATGACGTACATTTCGCCGGTCTCGATGTCAGACGCGATCGCACGAAAGGGTATGCGCAGATCGTCGAAGTCCTTTATGTGTGACACCGGTAACGTCAGGTTGCGGAGTATGAGATCGAGCTTCTGGCCCTGCACGAGGCCGAGCGGCAGGTTGGGCCGGCCGCCTTCGAGGCCGAGATCCAGATCGATCGGGTAGTCCTTCGCGTCCTGCTTGCGCCGGAATCTCAGGTCGTCGCGCTCCGGTTCGTCGGACATTGCTTCCGCCCAGTCCATTTCCGCGACCAGCTGCTCGAGCTCAGCCACGCTCATGCCAGATGCATACAGCCCGCCGACGATCGCTCCCATGCTCGTCCCGGCAATTGCGTCTATCGGTATGTGCATGCGCTCGAGTTCGCGCAGTACGCCGATATGCGCCGCACCGCGGGCACCGCCTCCACCGAGTACCAGTCCTACTCGCAACCGGTCAGATGACGTAGTATCCATTGCCTGAGCGGTATCCGCTGCACTCACTGCCGTCGAAAACGACAACGCGGCACACAGGATCATCAGACGCCATTGCGGCATTAATTGGTTCATCGACAGGGACTCTCGTTGTTCGTTTCGTTTCAATTGGCTGTGATTATAATGCTCGCGGAGTCCTCCGCCGCGCCCGAAGTTGCCGCGACAGATACGCTGAGCGAAATCGTGGTGACCGGCCAACGCCGCAAGCAAGCCGCGCTGGCATACCCCGGTAACATCGAACTACTTGACGGCGAACTCGTCGACAGCGTCCGTCACCAGCACATTCACCAGCTGCTGACCCGCGTCGCAGGCGTCTGGATCAGCCGCGGCAGCGGCCAGGAACACCTTACGGCCATTCGCTCTCCCGTGCTGACAGGCGCTGGCTCCTGTGGCGGATTCCTGTTTCTGGAGAACGGCATTCCAATCCGGCCCGCCGGATTCTGCAACGTCAACCAGATGTTCGAGATCGACACGGAGCAGGCGCAATCGATCGAAATCATTCGCGGACCGGGAAATGCACTGTATGGCTCGAACGCATTGCATGGCATTGTCAACGTACTCATGCCCAGGCAAGGCAGCCGCGGCCCTGCCTACGGGATGGTGGAACTCGGCGCCAACAGTTACCTCAGGATGCAGGCCGAACTGCCGGCGGATCCGCAGTCGCCTCATTTTGCCGGGTTCACGGTCAGCGACGACGGCGGCTTTCGTGACGACTCCGGCTACCGGCAGTTCAAGCTGCATGCCAACACGACGAACGATTTCCTGGGTGGCGAGCTGACATCGGCGTTTACGGCCACCGACCTCGACCAGGAGACAGCGGGGTTCATCGTCGGCAAAGACGCCTACAAGGATCCGGCGGTCAACCGCAGTAACCCCAACCCCGAGGCCTTCCGCAAGGCATCGAGTCAGCGGCTCTACGGCATCTGGACGAGAGCGGCGTCGCGGCGCACCGTCGACGTCCGGCCTTTTTTGCGCCACTCGGACATGGAGTTCCTGCAGCACTTTCTCCCGGGGCAGCCACTCGAGGAAAACAGCCATATCAGCGCCGGTGTAATGGCCGCAGTCACACTGGCGGCCGATCGCCATACGAGTGTCGCCGGCCTGGACCTCGAATGGAGCGAAGTCGCTCTGACGGAGACCCAGTTCGGACCGGCGGAAGGTTCGGATTTCCTGGTGGAGACGCGTCCGGAAGGAAAACACTACGACTTCGAGGTCGGCAGCGTCAGCGTTGCGCCCTACGTGCAGAGCGACATCGAACTCGGCGAATTGCTGACGCTGGGGCTCGGCTTGCGCGCGGAGTACACGCGCTACGACTACGACAATCGCATGCTCGACGGCAACACGCGCGACGACGGTACACCCTGTGGTTTCGGCGGCTGCCTCTACACCCGCCCGGCCGACAGGACCGACAGCTTCCTCAACCTCGCCCCCAAGGCATCACTGAATTACCGGCTGGCGCCGGCGACCTCGATCTATCTCGTCGCCGCCCGCGGCTTCCGTGCACCCCAAATGACGGAACTCTATCGTTTGCAGAGCGGCCAGCAGGTGGCAGATCTCGACTCGGAGCGTATCGACAGTGTCGAACTGGGACTGCGACATGATCGCGATTCGCTGTCAATCGACGTCGCTGCTTTCGCCATGCGAAAACAGAACAGCGTCTTTCGCGACGCACAGGGGTTCAACGTGAGCGGCGCACGCACGCGCCATGACGGGGTCGAGGCAGCCGTCGACTGGCAATTCGCGCCCGCCTGGAGCCTGGCGGTCAATGCGACCTATGCACGCCACCGCTACGACTTCGACACCGTCGCGGCGCGCGGTGAGGCCTTTGTATCAGGGCGCGACGTTGACACGGCACCGCGCTGGATGGGCAGCGCCGAGATCGGCTTTGACGCCGGCGGTCCCGTGCAGGCCACGCTGCAGTGGGTTTCCATGGGACGCTATTTCATCGATGCCGAGAACCGTTTCGACTATCCGGGCCACGACCTTTTGAACCTGCGCGCCGCCTTTGAGGCCACGAGCCGGGTCACGATCGCGGCGCGTCTCAACAATCTCGCCGACACCGACGTAGCCGACCGCGCCGACTTCGCATTCGGCAACTACCGCTACTTTCCCGGCCGCGGACGCGAGCTTTTCGTCGAGATTCGGTACCGCATGTAGTCATTTTCCGCAAATCTCTTGGGACTGGGGGGCAAATCGCTCATAATACCGACCCTGCCGCTTCCCGAGCGGCCCGACAAGACCAGAACACGCGGAGCGAATTATGGCCGACGCAGCACCGACACCGCCCGAGGGCGGTGCGAGCATCACCATCGAAAACGGCACACTGCAAGTCCCGGACAATCCGATCGTACCTTTCATCGAGGGCGACGGAACGGGCCCGGATATCTGGCGTTCTACGGTGCGCGTTCTGGATGCAGCCGTGGAAAAGGCCTACGGCGGTCAACGCAGGATTCACTGGATGGAGGTTTACGCGGGCCAGAAATCCTTCGACAATTTCGGTAGCTGGCTGCCCGACGAGACGATCGCAGCCTGTCGCGAATACCTCGTCGCGATCAAGGGCCCGCTGACGACGCCGATCGGCGGCGGAATTCGCTCCCTCAACGTTGCCCTGCGCCAGTTGCTGGATCTCTATGTCTGCCTGCGCCCGGTACGCTGGTTTACCGGCGTGCCGTCGCCCGTGCGCGACCCGAGCAGCGTCGACATGGTGATCTTCCGGGAAAACACCGAGGACATTTATGCGGGCATCGAGTTCGAGCGCGGCTCGGAGGCCAACGCGAAGTTTCTCAGGCTCTTCAAGGAGAATTTCCCGGCCGAGTACCAGAAGATCCGCTTCCCGGAAAGCTGCGGCGTGGGCCTGAAGCCGATATCGCAGGAAGGTACCGAACGTCTCGTCCGCGCAGCGCTCGAGTACTGCATCGCGAATGGCCGCAAGAGCCTTACGTTCGTGCACAAAGGCAACATCATGAAGTTCACGGAGGGCGCTTTCCGCAACTGGGGCTACGAGCTTGCCGAGCGCGACTTCGGTGACAAGACATACACCTGGGATCAATACGATCGCACGGCGGTCGAGAAAGGCCAGGATGCGGCAAATGCCGAACAGGAAGCTGCGCTCGCCGCAGGCAAGATCCTCGTGAAGGACGCGATTGCGGATATCACGCTGCAGCAGGTTCTTACCCGTCCGAAGGAGTTCGACGTCATCGCGACGATGAACCTGAACGGCGATTACCTGTCAGACGCGCTTGCCGCGCAGGTGGGCGGCATCGGCATCGCGCCGGGCGGCAACATCAACTACACGACCGGTCACGCCGTGTTCGAGGCGACGCACGGCACTGCGCCCAAGTATGCGAATAAAGACGTCGTAAACCCGGGCTCGCTGATCCTTTCGGGCGAGATGATGCTGCGGTACATGGGCTGGGCGGAAGCGGCTGATATCCTGCTGGAGACGATGGACACGACCATCGGCAAAAAGACCGTGACGTACGACTTCGCTCGATTGATGGAAGGTGCGACGAAGGTGAAATGCAGCGAATTCGGCGACGCGCTGATTGCCAACATGTAAGCCAGCCGGGATGAATGAGCCGGCGCACCCGCCCGCCGCAGTCTCTGCAATCGCGGAGCAACTCGTCGATGCGTTTCTCCGCTACAACGCGGATTTCCGTGAGCTGACGCAGCGAGCGGCACGTTGCTTCGAGGAGCGCGACTGGCAGCAGGGCCGCTCGAATGCCGTCGCGCGTATCGAGCTCTACGACAAGGCCGTTAACCGCGCGCTCGGCGAGCTCGGCTCCACGGTGGAGGCGTCCGAGAGCGGCAAGGTGTTCTGGGTCGCCGTCAAGGAGCGGTACGCCGAGCTCATCCGCGAATTTCCGGACAACGCGTTCTTCAAGACCTTCTTCAGCTCGATCTCGCGGCGCCTTTTCAACACCGTAGGTGTCGATCCGCGCGTGGAGTTCGTCGCGGCCGACGTTGTCCTCGACGAGAAACCGATCGATGAAAAGGACGTACGCACGTACCCGAATCGCGGCGCACTGAGATTCCTGATCGACCAGGTTCTCTCTGATTTCAGCTTCGCAGTGCCCTATCGTGACCGCGAGCGGACCATTCGATTCGTGGCCGCAGAGATCGAAGCATACTGCCGTGAGCATAGCGTGCAGCAGGACATAGAAATCGTCGAACTGCTGACACCGGTGTTTTACCGCGCAACCCGCGCATTTATCGTCGGACGCATTGGCGGCGACGACTGGGTGTCGCCGCTGGTCATCGCCTTCAGGAATTCCGGTGACGGCATCATGGCCGACGCAGTTATTCTCTCCGTCAACGACGTGAGCATGCTGTTCGGTTTCACGCGCTCGTATTTTCATGTTGACCTGGAACACGTCGGCGCGACCGTCGGCTTCCTGCAGCGGCTGATGCCGCGTAAGCCCATGGACGAGATCTACACGGTTCTCGGCCGCGCAAAACAGGGCAAGACCGAACGTTATCGCCTGTTCTTCGAGCACCTGCGTAACTCGCATGACCTGTTCGTAAGGGCGCAGGGCGTCAGGGGCATGGTCATGGAAGTCTTCACGCTGCCTTCGTATGACGTCGTATTCAAGGTCATACGGGACCGGTTCGACTACCCGAAAACCAGCAGCCGCGCCGAAGTCATGGACAAGTACAAGCTTGTATTCATGCGCGACCGCGCCGGGCGCCTGGTCGATGCCCAGGAGTTTCGACAGCTGCGATTCCCCCGCAGGCGATTCGATCCCGAGCTGTTACACGACCTGCTGGAGGAGTGCGGATCCACCTGTCGTGTAGATGGAGACGACGTCGTCGTTGAACATGCCTACATCGAGCGCCGTATGATACCGCTTGACCTTTATCTTCAATCCGCCACAGACGAGCAGGCCGAAGCCGCAGCGATCGAGTATGGCCAGGCGATCAAGGACCTCGCACTCAGCAATATCTTCGCCGGCGACCTGCTGTTGAAAAACTTCGGGGTCTCACGCCACGGGCGCGTCATTTTCTACGACTATGACGAGCTTTGCCTCGTTACCGACTGCAATTTCCGCCGCATGCCGAAACCGCGGGACGACATCGATGAGATGCGTCCCGGCGCCTGGTTCTACGTCGGGCCGCACGACATCTTCCCCGAACAGTTTGTCGATTTCCTCGGTTTCAGGCCGCATGCCAAGCAGGCGTTCCTCGAGCATCATGCTGACCTGCTGACGCCGGAGTACTGGACGGACCTGAAGCATCGGCACGAGGCCGGCGAGATATTCGAAGTATTGCCCTACGTCGTGCGCCACCGTACGGAACACCGTGGCCACACGATAGTCGCAAAGACGCGCGGCTGAACTCAGCGCAGCCGCGCGGCGATAGCATCCAGGGTTTCGGCAAGTCGCGCCTGGCGCGGACCGGTGTTTGCACTGCCGACATTCTCGTCGAGGCTTTTTGCATAGCGCTCCAACTCTTTCGCCAGCCCGCGGTCCCGCGCACCTGAGCCGAGGCTTTCCTCGGCACGATCCAGTGACTGCGACAGCTTAGTTATGGTATCGCCGTCCAGCGCATCGTCGCGCGCCAGCTGGTCGATATAGGCCCGGGCCACGACCGGTTCGGCCGGCCAGGTCACGCGGAACTGCTGCTGCGGGTTGAAAACATCGCCCTGATTCGCGACAGCGGCCGCAGCGATCTCGTTCGCGGAGAGGTATTCACTGGGAACGAGCTTCAGCACGTCCAGCCCGCGTACGATCTCGGTGCCGTAGACCCGGCCCTTGTACCAGTAGGCCGACCAGAAACCACCGAGAATCCTGTCATCGGCGTCGATGGGGCCGCGGTCGAAAAAAGCGATTTCGACCGGATTTGCCGAGTCGGTGAAGTCGACGACGGAGATGCCGCCCTGGTACCAGGCCTGCACGAAAATGTCGCGGCCGGGAACCGGGACGATCGAGCCGTTGTGAGCGACGCAATTCTCCTCGTCGACCTGCGGCGCCGGCATCTTGAAGTAACCGCGAAACTCGAGCTTGCCATCGATGATGTCGTAGATGGCGTCGGCACCCCAGTCGAGGGGATCGTAGGCACGGCAGCGCGGCTGCATACCACCGCCCCACTCGTCCGTGTATATGACCTTGGTGCCGTCGTTGTTGAACGTTGCGGAATGCCAGTAGGCGAAGCCCTGGTCGACAACTTCGTCGATACGCTGCGGCTTCCGCGGGTCGGAGATGTCGAAGATGATGCCGTTGCCCGAACAGGCGCCGGCCGCAATGTTGAGCTCGGGGAACACCGTGATGTCGTGGCACTGGTCAGTCCGGGAAGTTTCCTGCGTGTCGTCGCCGTGGTCGCCGCCGCGCCACAGGCCCGCGAGGACGCCCGTTCCCGGGTCGGCGAAAACGGCAGGGCTGTCGACGATCCGCGCCCTGGACGGATCGTCGACCGGAATCTCGATCACGTCGATGCGGAACAGCGCCGTACGGTCGTCGCCTGGCGATTCATCGATGCAACCTTCGAGTTCTTCTTCATCGCGAACCGAGGACGTACCGGAGTTGTAGACGATAATCTTGTCGTCCTCGCCGGGCCCCGCCACGACTGAATGCGTGTGCGAGCCACGGCACGTTTGCACGGCGCCGACCTGCATCGGCCGCGCAAGATCGCTGATATCGAAAATACGAATGCCACGAAAGCGATCGGCGCTGACATCCTCGCTGACACCCTCGAGCCCGCAGTCGACCCGGCCGCGCGTCTCCTCCACCGACATGATCAGTAGATCTCCGACGATCGACACGTCTCCCTGACCGCCCGGGCACACGATGGAACTCATCAAAGCAGGCACGCCGTCGTCCTGCAGCCGGTACACATTGAAACCGTGGTAGCTACCGGCAACGAGGACGTCGCCGGCGAATGCCATGTCGGTATTGGCGAAACTCAGCAGCGGATAGCGCTCGTAGGCCTCGTCCTCTTCTTCCGTCTGCTCCTCGTCTTCGCCCGGTGCTTCCGGGCGTTCCTCGCCGTCCGACTCCTCCGTCTCCGGTTGCAGTCGCGTCGGCGGGAGCTCACCCGGGTTGTCCGGGTCGAAGAAGCCGGCCGGCTTGGCGAGCGAAGCAACGAGTTCCATGTTCGAAATCGCCCGGCCCGCATCGTCGAATCCCGCTGCCAGCCCGGCGCGCGGGTCGGATGACAGACCGACCAGCAGCACGTTCATGCGCTCGATCTCGGTGCTCTGGCTGTTGGTGACATCGTTGACGAATTCGAACAGCACGGGGTCGTAAGCCGCACCCGGCTGCTTGAGCAGTTCCTCGACCATCGTAATCGCGCCCTCGTGGTGCGTGATCATCAACTGGAGAAACAAGCGATCGAAGTCGGTGCCGTCGGAGGCTGCAAGTTCCGCCATCTGCTCCGGCGTGGCCATGCCGGCCATCTTGTGCGTTGTGTGCATCGCGTCGTGAGCCGTTGGCTCCGGCACGTGCTCACTGCGCTCACGCAGCCACTGTTGCATCAGTTCAATCTCGTCCGACTGCGAGGTGTTAATGCGCCCGGCCACATCGATCAACTCCTGGCGGTTGGTACGCTCGGCAACGAGAGCAGCCATCTCCAGCGCCTGGTGGTGATGCGGGATCATGTCCTGCATGAACCGGGCATCGGCAGGGGAATAACTGGTATTCGCGATTGCGACGGCCTCTTCGGCACTCAGCTCCCGCACCGGCTCCCCCGGCGGTCCCGGGTGAATGATGGGCGTATCGGCCACGGCAGCAGCCGGCGCCAGCAGCATCACCGCAAGCAAAGCGCATAAAGGCAATCCGGTCATGAAGTTCTCCTCGGTGTGATCGGGGTCGGACCCGCGTAAGCCGCTGGTCGGAAACGAATAATGCCTGATTCTCTGCAAGAAAAGAGCCCCGGACGCGCGTTTTCGGCCTGCAATCTGCCTGCCGGTCATCGGGCGGGAAATTGGTGCTGCGTCTGCGCCGCGGATCAGCCCCCGGTCACGCGCAACGAGTCGCTGTGGGCGATGAGCAACCGCAGCTCGTCGGCGCAACGCGTGTCGTCCCAAACGAATTCCGCAGCCGCGAGTTCGGCAATCTTCGCGAAGTGCGGCCGTCCCTGGTCGAAATCGAGGCCGATCATCATGCGCCGGTAGACGATGTCGGTCAGCGTCCTGGGCAACTCCTCGGCGATCACGAACGCGACCTCGGCCGAGGGGATCGTTGCCGCCTCATCGATGCAGCCCGACAGCTCGGGCCTTTGTCGTGCGACGGCGGCGATGCCGGCAGCACGCCCGCCATAAATCCGCAGCAACCGCTCGACCCCCTGCCCCGAAAGGCCGGAATACTTACCCAGCGCCTCGCGAGCCTCCTCCAGCCCGCCGGCACCGGGTAACAGCGTGTCCCGCGTCCGGCACTCGGGCAGGCGGCGGTCGAGTGCCTTGCCGATCTTGTCGACCGTCTGCTCGGCGAGATTGCGGTACGTCGTCAGCTTGCCGCCGACGATCGAAAAAAGACCCTCTGCAACGCGCCGATGAGACTTGATGATGTGTTTGCGCGTTATCGCCGATTCGGGCCCGTGCGTTCGCTGCGGCAACGGTCGGACGCCCGCGTAAGCGTAGTGCACGTCGTCAGCGGTGAGCCGGGCTGCCGGAAACACACGGTTGGTTTCGGCCAGCAGGTAATCCACTTCCTCGCGACTGGCGTGAACTTTCGCAGGCTCTTCGTCATAGCGAATGTCCGTGGTACCGATGAGGAACAGCCCGTTCCAGGGCAGGATGAAAAACGGACGGCCGTCGATTTCCGCTTCCACGTAAAACGCATCCCGCGGCGCGCCTTCGAACGGGCTCACGACGATATGGCTGCCCTTCGTGCCTCCGATGAGCTCGGGCATTCGCTGCCCTGTCCGGTCGAGCACCGAATCAACCCAGGGCCCCGCCGCGTTGACCACCGTCTTTGGCGCGAAACGTGTCTGGCGACCGGTGACCGTATCCTCGCAGGTCAGCGAAACGACCGTACCGCCGCTCACGCCGATGGCTGTAACCTCCGAGTAAGTCATGATCTCGGCGCCGGCGGCGCGCGCCGCGAGCACGTTCTCGAGCACAAGGCGTTCGGCGTACGTCACCTGCGCATCGTAGTAGCACGCGGCCGCGCGCAGGCTTTCCTGCAGCAGCCCGGGCTCGCGCGCGCGGATCTCGTCCTCGCTCAGCATCTTGTGATGCGGCAGCGGCTTGCGCCACGACAGCAGGTCGTAGCCCAGCAGGCCGAGCTTGATCAGGAACGGCCCGCGCTTTGCGCCCCGGTAGATCGGGATGCAGATACGCAGCGGCTTGACGAGGTGGCTCGCGATGCGGCGCAGGTGGCGGCGCTCGTGCAGAGACTCGTACACGAGCGGAATCTCGCCGTACTCGAGGTAACGAAGACCGCCGTGAATCAATCGGCTCGATGCCCACGACGTGCCGTTGCAGACGTCGCCCTTGTCGAAGAGCACGACCGACAGGCCACGCAGCGCCGCGTCGCGGGCAATACCGGCACCATTGATGCCGGCGCCGATCACGGCTACGTCGCAGGTCCGCGGTTCGGCGGTCATCAGGGCCGGGTTTGTCCGCTGCCGCGGACTACGTACTTATAGCTCGTCAGCTGTTCTGCACCCACAGGCCCGCGCGCGTGAATTCGTCCCGTAGCGATGCCGATCTCGGCGCCCATGCCGAATTCCCCCCCATCGGCAAACTGCGTCGAGGCATTGTGCAGCACGATCGCGCTGTCAACATCGCGAAAAAACTTCGCGGCGGCAGCGTCGTCATCGGTAACGATGCACTCGGTATGACCGGAGCCATATTCCGCAATGTGCTGAATTGCAGCATCGATGTCGTCGACCACCCGCACGGAGATGATCGCGTCCAGGTACTCGGTGCCCCAGTCGTCTTCGCTGGCTTCCCGCGCGTCCGGGAAGATGGCAACGACCTCACTATCGCCGCGTATTTCGCAGCCTGCATCCTGAAGGGCGCGCAGCACGTCCGGCAACAGGCTCGCCGCGGCACCACGATCGACCAGCAGCGTCTCGGCTGCACCGCAAATCCCCGTGCGCCGCATCTTCGCGTTGACGGCAATCTCGGCGGCCATTGCGGGCCGGGCCGCCGAGTGCAGGTAGACGTGACAGATGCCCTCGAGGTGGCCGATCACCGGCACGCGCGCTTCTTCCTGTACCCGGCGTATCAGGTTCTTGCCGCCGCGCGGCACGACGACGTCGACCCATTGCGACATCGACGACAACAGGTAGCCGACCGCTGCCCGTTCCGTGGTCGGCACCATCTGCACGCTGGCGGCCGGCAGACCGGCCTTTTCCAGCCCCGATACCAGGCAGGCGTGGATGGCCCGGCTCGAGTGAAAGCTCTCCGATCCGCCGCGCAGGATCACCGCGTTGCCCGATTTCACGCACAAGCCGGCGGCATCGGCAGTGACGTTCGGCCGGCTTTCGTAGATGATCCCGATGACTCCCAGCGGTACGGCAACGCGCTGAATCGCGAGGCCATTGGGCCGCTGCCATTCCGCCATGACGCGGCCCAGCGGATCCGGCAGCCCGGCGATCGCCTCGAGTCCCGCCGCCATGGCCTCGACGCGACTCTCATCGAGCATGAGGCGGTCCAGCATTGCAGCGCCAAGCCCCCGCTCGCGCGCTGCGCGCATGTCGGTCGCATTCGCCTCCAAAATCCCGGCGCGGCGCGTTCGCAGTTCGGCCGACGCGGCGTGCAACGCCGCATCGCGCACATCCCCGCTCGATAAAGCCAGCGTTCGCGCTGCGTTGCGCGCCTGGCGGCCGAGGCCGTCCATCGTCTGCGACAGCGAGTCAGACATTGGGCTTTCCGTCATCACGATCAAACATCACCAGTTCATCCCGATGCACCATCACCGCGCGGCCGCGGTATCCCAGCACGGATTCGATACTCTCCGATTGTCGACCTGCGAGTTGCACCGCCTCGTCGAAGGAATACTCCGCAAGCCCCCTGCCCATTTCCCGACCCTGCGAGTCCACCAGCGTCACGACATCACCACGGCGAAAGTTGCCGATTACTTCGAGCACGCCAACCGGCAGCAGGCTCTTGCCGTTGCGCAGTGCCCGCGAGGCACCATCGTCCAACCTTAACTCGCCGCGAACCTCGAGGACGCCGGCAAGCCACTGCTTGCGGGCCGTCGCCGGGGTCCCCGGGGCGCGGAACAGGGTGCAACGGCCGCCGGCCGCCAGCTCGCTGAGGGGGCGCTGCACGAATCCGCTCGTTATGATGGTCGCGCAGCCGGCGTGGGTCGCGATGCGCGCCGCCTGGACTTTTGTCGCCATGCCGCCACTGCCGATGTCCGAGCGGGTTTCCCCCGCCATTCGCTGCATATCGTCGGTGATAGCCGTTACCAGCGGGATGTGTTCGGCCTGCGGATCGCTCGCCGGGTCGGCGGTGTAAAAGCCGTCCACGTCCGACAGCAGGATCAGCGCATCCGCCATGACCAACTGCGCAACCCGCGCGGCAAGCCGGTCGTTGTCGCCGTAGCGGATCTCTTCGGTGGCGACCGTGTCGTTCTCGTTGATAATCGGAACGACGCGCCGCTCGATCAGCCGCCCCAGCGTCCCTCGCGCATTCAGGAAGCGGCGGCGGTTCTCCGTGTCTTCGGGCGTCAGGAGAACCTGCGCCGTCGTGATACCGTAGTCGTCCAGGGCGTCCTGGTAGGCATGCGCCAGCTGCACCTGCCCTGCCGCGGCCGCGGCCTGCAGGTCCTCGAGCCTCGCGCGCCGCTTGTTGATGCCGAGTACCGCACTGCCGATGGCGATGGCGCCGGACGACACGACGAGCACTTCGTGACCGCGGCTATGCCAGTCCGCGATGTCTGCGGCGAGCCCGGCAAGCCATTGCCGGTCAACCCGGCCGTCGTCGCCGATCAAGAGCGATGAACCGACCTTGACGACGACCCGGCGGAAATCATCGACGGCGAGCGCGCTCATCGTGTCAACCGGACAGGCGATGGTTCCGGTCGTAGGAAGACAGCGTTACCTCGCCCCTGGACACGGCGACGCTGCCGCTGCGGGCAACTGCCGACAGCTGCCCGATCTCCGCAGCGTCGCGGACGAACTCGTCGACCTCGGGAATGCGCCCGGTGAGTTGCAGCGTATAGCTGGACGGGTCGTCGTCGAGCACCTCTGCAGCGAACTTTTTCGCGAGCCCGGCAGCGCGCTCGAGCCCGCCGGCCGCGAGTTTCATCTTGATGATGGCCAACTCGCGCTCGAAATGGTCGCCGAGCGTCATGTCGTGAATATTGACGACGTCGACGAGTTTCGCGAGCTGACCATTCAGCTGCGCTATGGCCGCGTCGGAGCCGGACACCACGAGTGTCACGCGGGACACGGTTGCGTCGTTGGTAGGCGCAACGTTCAGAGACTCGATGTTGTAGCCCCTGCTCGAGAACATGCCGGTCATGCGCGTAAGGGCGCCGACCTCGTTCTCCAACAGTACGGATATCGCGTGTCGCATCGCCTGGTATACCCCGCAAAAAAGAATCGTTTGAAACTACATGTGACCGCCGAACAGCGGATCGACGGCGCAATAGAGCGAGTATTGCAATGCAATAAAAATTAGTAAACACTCGATGCGATCCTGTGAATCAAAGAGCGACGGCAGACCGGTGAGCGAACAGGCCAGCGCAGAGCGCACGAGCAGCCATCCCCTGGCAGGAAAAATCATGAGCGGCGCCGATATCGTCGTGCAGGTGCTGGCGGATGAGGGCGTCGACACGATCTTCGGCTACAGCGGCGGAGCTATCCTGCCGACCTACGACGCCGTGTTTCGCTACAACAAGTTGCACGGCAGCGACGGCGGCCGGTCGCCGATGCCGTTGATCGTCCCGGCCAACGAACAGGGCGCGGGATTCATGGCGTCCGGCTACGCACGCGCGAGCGGCAAAGTCGGCGTCGTCATGGTGACATCCGGCCCGGGCGCGACCAACACGGTAACGCCGGTGCGTGACTGCATGGCGGACTCCGTGCCGGTGGTCGTCATTTGCGGCCAGGTGCCGAGGAGCGCCGTCGGTACCGATGCCTTCCAGGAAGCACCGGTCTCGGCAATCATGGGCGCCGTAGCCAAGCACGTATTCCTGGTTACCGACCCGGAACGGCTCGAGGCAACCGTGCGCAGCGCATTCGAACTGGCGCGTACCGGGCGCCCCGGCCCCGTTGTCGTCGACATACCGAAAGACGTCCAGAACTGGCAGGGGGCATTCATGGGTAGCGGAACCCTGCCGCTGCCCGGATATCGCCGGCGCCTGCAGGCGGTCACCGACAACCGCCTGAGCGACGCGGCCTGCGAACGCTTCTTCACCATGCTGGCGGAATCGGAACGCCCGCTGATCTATGCCGGCGGCGGCGTTATCAACGCCAATGCCGCCAAGTCCATGCGACGGCTCGCATCGGAGTACGGCATCCCTGTCACGACGACCCTGATGGCACTCGGCGCCAGCGATACCCGGCACCCGCTCGCACTGCACATGCTCGGCATGCACGGACTCGCCTCCGCCAACTATGCGGTCGAGGACTGCGATTTCCTGATTGCCGTCGGCGCGCGCTTCGACGACCGCGTGGCGGGCGATCCGGGCCGGTTCGCGCCCAATGCAAAACACATCGCCCACTTCGATGTGGACAGCGCGGAGATCGGCAAGGTCAAGCGGGTCGACTGGCATCACGTGGGCCTGCTGGACCGCGACCTGACGGAGTTGCTGGCCTACGGCCGCCGTATCGGCTTCTCCAAGGACTTCGACGAGTGGCACGCAGAGATTGCAGACCTCAAGAAAGAGCATTGCCTGAACTATGATCGCGACAGCGAGCTCATACAGCCCTACGCGGTGATCGAGGAGATCAACAGGCACGCCAAGGGCGAAGCCATTATTTCCACGGGCGTCGGCCAGCACCAGATGTGGGCCGCGCAGTACTTCGATTATCGCGAGCCGCGGCTCTGGCTGACTTCCGGCAGCATGGGCACGATGGGCTTCGGCCTGCCCGCCGCCATCGGCGCCCAGTTCGCCCAGCCGGATCGTGTCGTCATCGACATCGACGGCGACGGCAGTATGCGCATGAATCTCGGCGAACTCGAGACGGCCACGACCTACAAGCTGCCGATCAAGGTCGTCGTGCTCAACAACTATGGCGACGGCATGGTGCGCCAGTGGCAAAAGCTTTATTACGACAGCCGCCTGGCCGCCAGCGACAAGTCGCTGCACAGCAAGGATTTCGTGAGAGCCGCCGAGGCGGATGGCTTCGAGTACGCGAAAAAGCTCGATAAGAAAGAAGATATCGAGGCGGTCGTCGCCGAGTTCATGGCGTTTCCGGGTCCGGCCTTCCTGGAGGTCATTATCGATCCGGAAGCCGGCGTCTACCCGATGGTGGGCCCGGGAATGTCCTATGACAAAATGATTACGGGCGACTTCATCAAGAGCCGCAGCAAGCCGGAAGGCGACCAGCCAGGTCCCAGCGAGATGTTCTGATCCCGCGCGCGATACGTAGATTCCCCCATGAACCCGTCCGCTCAGCCTTGCTAGCCTCAGCGGTCAGGCTTGGAATCCATCCATGGCTACGCAGACTAATAAGACCCGCACCATCACGGGCTATATCGCGGACCTCCTGGAGTATCCGCGCTGGGTTCTCGAACGCGACGTCGACTTCACGAATTGCCGCTACGGCAGTCATTACAACGCGTTCATCGAGGAATGCAGGGAGTGCCAGTTCGGCACGGCGTGCCGCTGGCTCGATCAGCACCGCTCGCGCTCGCTCGAAGACGCAACCGTGGAGCAACTCACGGACGCGCTCGAGGCGGCCGTCGAATACCTCAGAGCCACGCATCGGCACAAGAAGTCCTGTTATTGCAAGACCTGCCGCTGGCTGCGCGAAGCCCGGCACTTCAAGCGCTCGCACCTCAGGTAGACGCGTTCAGGCCGCCATGTCAGGGCGCGAGCCTGCTATGCTGCTATCATTGGAGCATCAGGCAGGAGGGGACTGTGGGGGATATCGCCTTGTCCGGCAGCTGTCTGTGCGGGTCCGTGGCCTATGAGCTGCAGGGTGACGCACGGCGCTTTTACCATTGCCATTGTGAACGCTGCCGCAAAGCCAGCGGCAGTGCGCACGCCAGCAACATCATCCTGCGATTGCAGTCGATCACATGGACCGCCGGCGAGGACCTCACGAGGAGCTACAAGCTGCCGGAAGCCGAACGTTTCAGCACGACCTTCTGCTCTGTCTGCGGCAGCCCGCTGCCACGGGTTTACGACGGCGGAATCGCCGTGGTGCCGGCGGGCTCGCTCGATCACGAGCCCGGCATCGCCCCCCAGGCGAGGATTTTCGGCCGCTCGCGCGCCGAATGGTCCTGCAGCGGCGACGCGCTGACCTGCCATGACACCTATCCTGAAAGGTCCTGACAGCGCAGTGCGGCGGCGTTTCTGTTCCTCGCGGGCTCGGGTATTATGTGAACCGGCGCAGGGACAGCCGAAGCGGGCCAGGCGGCATTCATTTTGTAAAGGAACCCGGTGACCGGGCTATGCTGAGAACACCACGACGAGACAATCTGAACCGGGTGGTCGTCCTCAACCCCAAGGGCGGTTGCGGCAAGTCGACGCTGGTCACCAATATCGCCGCCTGTTACGCCGCACGCGGCACGCCCCCGACGATTATGGATTTCGACCCGCAGGGTTCGGCCATGGCCTGGCTCACCCGCCGACCCGCCGACAAGCCGGCAATTCACGGCATCGCTGCTTACAAGCGATCGATGCACGCCACGCGCAGCTGGCAGCTGCGCGTGCCCGAGGACACCGAGAATCTCCTCGTCGACTCCGCCGCCGGCATCAATCACGACGAACTGCGGGAGCTGACGCGGGATTCATCGTCAATCCTGGTCCCGGTGCTGCCATCCATGATGGACACTCACGCGGCATCGAGGGTTATCGCGGACCTGCTGCTGATCGCGAAGATCAATCGAAACGAACAGAAGCTTGCCGTCATCGCCAACCGCACGCGCAAGAACACCAATAGCCTCGCCAAGCTTATGCGCTTCCTCGACTCGCTGGGCATCCCGATAATTGCAGTGCTCCGGGACACCCAGAACTTCGTTTACGCTGCCGAACACGGAATCGGCGTTCACGATATGCAGCCGTCGCGCGTTCGCAAGGACGTGGAACAGCTCGAACGAATCGTCACGTGGCTCGAAAATTGGCAGATACGCAGGCAGCGCGGGCTCGAGATTACGGGCATACGCGGAAACGCCATGTCCACCGCGGCCTCGGCGCGCTAGGTTCAGTCAGCGGACGCCTGTACAGCGGCAAACTCGTCCAGGTCTACATTGCCACCGCTGATTACGATGGCGGTGGTCTTCCCGGCGGTTTCGATCCTGCCGCTGAGCACGGCAGCGAGTGATACGGCGCCGCCGGGCTCGACGACCATCTTGAGATTCTCAAACGCGAAGCGCATGGCGTGGCGGACTTCACGGTCGCTTACCGTCAATCCGGCATCGAACAGCCGCCGGTGAATCGCGAACGGCAGTTTGCCGGGCGAACCGGCCAGCAGGGAATCGCAGATCGATCGTGCGCCCGCCGCTACCGTCAAGCGCTTGCCGGCGGCGATCGAACGGGCGGTGTCGTCGAACTCGTCGGGCTCAACCGTGCGCACGGACACGTCCCGCAACCGAGCTTTCAGCGCCACCCCACTGCCGGCCGACAAACCGCCACCGCCGCAGTTGATCAGCACCTGGTCGGGTGGCAGACGCATCTCGAGGGCCTGCTCGGCGATCTCCAGGCCGACGGTGCCCTGCCCCGCGATGATGTGTTCGTGATCGTATGACGGAACAAGCGCGGCACCGCGTTCCGCAGCGATTTGGCGGGCGATCGCCTCCCGGTCACCCGAATAACGGTCGTAGGTGATCACCTCGCCGCCGAGGCGCCGGGTATTGTCGATTTTTGCCCGCGGGGCATCGGCCGGCATCACGATGGCCGCATGGATGCCGAGCAGGCGGCCCGCCATCGCCACGCCCTGCGCATGGTTGCCCGATGAAAACGCGACCACGCCGCCCCTGGCCTCCGCGGCCGTCAACTGGCTCATCAGGTTGTAGGCGCCGCGTATCTTGAACGAGCCGATGGCCTGCAGGTTTTCGGTTTTCACGAGCACGCAGCCGCCCGCGACCCGCTCGAGTTCGTCGTTACGTATGAGCGGGGTGCGGACCGCGATACCCTCGAGCCGCGCCGCCGCCGCTTCGATAGCCGCGATGTCGATCATTCAGCGCCGGCAGCGAGACGGTCGATTTTTGCCGCACAGATGAAGTCGTTGTCGGAGAGTCCGTCGATCGCGTGCGTCGTGTAGCTCACGACGCAGTCGCCGTAACTGACGGTCATGACCGGGTGATGACCCTCGACAATCGCGATCCAGGCTACGGCATTGGCAAACGCGAGTGTCCTGCTATACGCCGGAAAACAGAAGCGCCGCGAAATCTCGAGGCCATCGTCACTCAGCGTCCAGTCTGCGTGCAGACCCTTCATCAGTTCGACAGCCTGCTCCGGTTGCAGCGGCTCAACGCCGCCCTCGCAGGGTTTGCAGTGTTTGTCAGCGAGATCGTTAGTCATGGCACAACTATAAAACAATCCGGGAATGCGCGCCGGGTCGCGCGAACAAAAAAACCGGCCCCGCAGGGCCGGTCAAGCAGGGACTCGCGATGAGTCGGGGACTGAGAAGTGCGTGGCCTCGACAAAGTGCCGTGTCCTATGAGGCCGAGTAGCAGCCTTTGACTACCGAGGCGTACGCCAATTCTTATCTACGCTTTCTGCTTTATTCGGGATTGGCAGCGACCGACGTCACGTCATCCGTATAAAGCTTCAGGCTCACACGGCGCTCGAGGGCGTAACTATCGACGGTGTCGTCCTGTGCAGGCGACTCGCCGTGTGCCGTGGTCGTAATCCGGGAAGCATCCACGCCGGCCGTTACGAGTTGATCGCGGATGAACTCGACGCGCTGCTCGGAAAGCTGCTGGTTGTACTGCTCGTCGCCGCGTTCGTCCGCGAAGCCATCGAGTTGCACCCGGATGTCGGGCATCGTGGCCAGCGTCGTCGCCAGCTCGTGCAGGCGGCTGCCGGTCGTATCCGCCAGCACCGCCTCATCGGTGCGAAACAGCAGATCCGTTGCGATCCCCGCCTGCAGCAGGCTGGCTATCTCGGGTGTCGAGTAGCGCTGCAGCCGCTGCAGTTCGGCACTCAGCGTGTCGAGGTTCCGGTCCATCCTGTCGATATCGCGCTCGAGGCGCACGACCTCGGATTTCGACGCCGCCAGCTCTGACGAGAGTGATTCGATCTTGCCGTTCTTCTGATGAATCGTGTCACCGACTCCGGCACCAATGGCGGCGCCGATGATCAGCCCCACGGGCCCGGCGGCGACCGCTCCGACAACCGCGCCGGTGCCGACGCCGATCTTTTCGTGCTTGGATGCAGCCGCCTGCGCGGCAAGCGGCGCCATCGTGACGAGGCCGAGAATAGTGATCGCTGAAATAGTCTTACGCATTGAAATCTCCTTCGTTTGATGCGGCCACCCCGGTGGCCGTCGACAGGATGATTACAAGGCGCAAAAACGGTGCGCGCGGGACCGTGCAGTGGAAATCCGGCGATCAAATATGGCGAAAAGTGCGGTCGCGGCGGTCAGCGATCCCAGTGCGTCAGCGCGACGAACGTGCCGCCGTTGCGCTCGCAGAGCACGCGCATGAGCTGTGAGAACTTGTGCGCGGTTGGCGGGATATTGCCACCGCCGCGGAACAGGAACGGGAAGCCGACCGCGTGAATCCGCACCATTCGGTTCCCCTCGGCATCCGCACGATTCACGGTGTCGACCTGCCGCACCACGTTTTCCACCGAGCGGCCGCTGAATTCGTCACCGAAGACATAGATACTGATCTTCTTGTCCGGCGACCAGTACGTGCTGATCGCGTAAATGATGCCGTCAACCGGATTACTGTCGCTGAACGGACGCCACAGTCGCATCGTGTTCTTGATTGCTTCGCGGCGGCCCGGTGTATCGGGAATCCATTTGCCCGCGTACTGCGAGAACATGTAGTTGCCGTTGTCGTTCATGATCTGCAGGCCCTTGACCTGCGGATAGACGTCCAGCGTTTCGTTGAGCTTCCTCTGCACGCGGTCCCAGTTGTACTGCTGCATGCTGCCGGACGTGTCGATAATGAAGATGATGTATTCACTGTCGACAGGGATGCCCGCAACCGCATCGTCATCGGCACGCTTGTAGTAAGGCTGCAGGCGTCGCATCTCCGCGGTGAGGCGCTGCTTCGCGGAGGCCAGCGCGCCCTCGTCGATAGTGGAATCCGATTCCTCCTGCGACGCTTCGTACTGGCCCTTCACCGTGTTGAGTTCCTGCTGCAGCCGGGCGAGCTGAATCTTGGAATCGGAGGTCTGCTCACGCACGTCATTGAGTTCGCGATTCAGTATGGCCGTCTCGCCGCGAATATCGAAGAGTTCCTGCTGCAGCAGCGCGATCAGGGACTCCAGATCATCCTGTGTCTTCTCGATGATCATCGGCTCGTAGATCTTGGACAACACGAGCAACAATATGATCGCGCCGAAACCACAGCAGATGCAGTCCAGAAAAGAAAGACTGAATGCCTCAACGTTGCGACGTCGTTTTCTCATGCGCGCTCCATCGTCCTAGGGCCAGTCGCGGCTGACGGCCATGAACGACCCGCCGGTTCCGTAGGCCAGCGTCCAGTAAGCGATGGCGGCGTCGTAGTCGCCTTCCATCGGGAACAATAGAATATTGACAGGGATGCCGCTGGGCAGTTCGCGAATCGAGCGGCCGTGCATGCTCATACGATCGCGGCCGGTCACCATGCGGCGATTGGTCGTGGATTCCATCATCGTCGGCAGGCCGTCGACCAACAGGATGATGTTGTCCGGGCGCGGTGTCAGCTTGGCGGCAATCTCGTAGGCGGCGCGCAGGTTGGTGCCGTTTTCGGGCGTCGTGCGCCTCAGCACCCGTAGCGCCTCGTCCAGCTTGGAGCCGTCGTCGGCCTCGAGCCAGGTGCCGTCGCTGCCCTTGATCACCGGCTCGACTTCATTGTTGAACATGTAGATCTGGAACTGGCTGCCCGGCTTGAACTGCGACGTGAGCCAGTCGACGCTGGCCACCACCTGGCGCCATTTGACGGCTCGCAGCTTGTCCTCGTCCGACATGTTGCGGCGGCGGATGATATTGACGATCGTCTCGTCGAGCATGCTCGCCGAGCGATCGACGAGTATCAGCGTGCGGTTGCCACCGAGCTTGAGTCCCGTCAGGTACTGCCGGTCGCCATCGCCCTTGAACTCCCGGATCCTGGCGCCCTGGTTGTCTTCCTCGGCCTTGAGCGCCAGCAAGCGCTTGACTTCCTCTTCCAGCGACTTGATGTCACTCTGCAGTTTCTCGATTCGCTCGATCTTGGCGAGCGTTTCGTCGTCGTACTCGGCGAGCTCTTCGCGCAGTTCCTTGATCAGCGCAATAATCTCCGCGATCTTGCCTTCTGCCGTCTGTTTCTCGTCCTCCAGGGTCTCGATCGTATTCTTGGCAAGCACCATGTTCTTGCGACCCTCGAGTATTTCGACCTCGAGACGCTTCGTCTCGGCCATCAGCTCGGTGGGATCGTCTTCCGTAGATTCTTTCACCTGCGCATTGATAATCATGAATAACAGGATGACGGCGCCGAAACCGCAACTCATGCAGTCGAGGAAGGACATGCTGAAGACCTCGAACGGCCGCCGCTTACGCGCCATCGTTGGGCTCCGTCATGATGACCTGAAACTCGTACCCCGGGCTGCCCAGGCGAACGACGTCCCCGACCTGCAGGACGGCGGATCCGTCGATCTTATGGCCGTTGAGAAAGGTGCCGTAACGACTGAAGTCCTGCACGACACACTGGCCGTTTGAACGTTCGATGGAGCAGTGCCGCCGCGACACGCCGGGCATGTCCCCCCGCAAATCGATCCAGCGCTCGCCGGCCACGGGCTGCGAGCCGATCAGCAAGGTCCGGCCGTCGATCGGATAGGCTGTATGCTCGAACAGGAGGTGTGTGGGCTGCCCGGCAGTGACGGGCGCCTCGTCCTGCTCGATCTTCACGGGAGACTGGTCCCACGGCAGCTGCCTGATGAGCGTCACGCCGCCATCGCCGCGCTGCATGTCGCGGCAGCGCGTGAGCAAGCCGCGCGCCGTGGCGCCCGGTTCGAGAAGGAAAATCTCGCCGCCGACGCGCGCCGCCAGCATATCGGCAAGACCCGGCATACGTGCGGCGCGATCGCTCAGCTGGATTGCCGGTGTCTCCTCGGCCCGATACATGGCCCGGAGCTGGCTCGCGATGCGCTGGTAAACGGGTCCCGCCGCCGAGATCAGTTCGAGGGATTCGAGTTCGGCGCTGTGAGCGATACCGCGGTACTCGATCTCGAGCGCCAACCTGTCGTTGGACGATGCGTCTCCGAGCCAATCGCCGAGACGATCCAGCAACAGCTGCTCGGTTTCCGCCGTATGCAGCGGGTCGAAACGCGACTGCTTCACGAACGCATCCGCGATCACGCGTACCCATGCGTCGTAAAGTGGCAGCAGGCCGCTGTTCTCGATAACGGCACTCCGATCGAGCTGCACCTGGCCGTTTTGTCTCAGGCGCGAAAGCGTCGCAACATGAAGGCCGAGGTCCACGTGTGCGGGCACTGCGCCCTGGTATTCGCGACGCGTTGCGGCGACAGCGGCATCGACGAGGCCGGCAACCGGCACGTCCAGTTCGTTGGCAATACCGAGGAACAGGCCGAGATTCTCGCCTGCCATATACGCCGGCACGGCGACGACCAGGCGGTCGCCGGATGCTGCGACCGCCTTCCAGATCTGTTCCAGCTGCCGGCTGACGAGGTCCGCGGAACTCAGGTGCTGGAAACGCCGGTCAGGCAGCGCGTCGGTCGTCAGCTCCGACCAGAATCGATTCTGTATCCTGCGCGGCTTGATGCGCGCGTTTGCGAACGCTTTCGAGCCCGTTATCAGCTCGTCGTCGTCCAGGAGCGCGAAACCGGGTTCGCGGTAAAGCAGGCGTTCGGCACTGAGTACCGAGATCCCGGCGTCGTTGATATGTGCTGCGAGCAGAGACACGAGTCACTCCGCGGGGTGATCAGTCCGCTCTCATGTGGCGGATCAGCTTGTCATCACAGTACGCCTGCGTGTCGAACACCAGGCGCTCCTGCAGCAGCTGCAGCTGATATACCAGGAACATAAGAAAGATACTGATCAGGAGCGCGACGAAAGTCGAGTTGAAGGCGACGCCCAGGCTCTGGGTGACACCCGCAATATCACCCTGCACCGCCTTGTCCGCCTGTGCCAGCGCTTCACCGATACCGCGTACGGTGCCGATAAAACCGATCGAGGGAATCGCCCATGAAATGTAGCGGATCATCGACAGCTCCGATTCGAGCAGCTCGGCCTCGGATTCGCAGATCGTGTTCGTGCTGCTCGAGACGTCCTGGATACTGTGCGTCGAATTGAAGCGCCGCAGCGCGTTCAGGAGCGCCCTCGGCAGCAGCATCCGTTGCTGTTCGTCCGGCAGCTGCTGCACCTGGCGCGCAAATTCGCGGGTGTCCTCGGGCAATATTCGCATCCCTTCGGCAACCGGCACGAGGTCGACGTCGAGCAAACGACGTTCACGCGTGACCTTGACCGCCTTGAATCCCATGATCGCCAGCGCCCAGAACATGAGGATGAAACAGGCTTCCTGTTCGAGGTCCTTGATCAGCACCGGGATGCGGCGCTCCCGGACGTAGTCGGGATCGGCGGCAGCCGCGGCGTTCTGTTCCTCGATTATCTGTGCCGCGTTCGGCCGTATTACCGACACATAGAACGCATGCACGACGATGATCGCGATGATCAACGCGAACATCTGGTACACGAACTCGACAGGAATGTTCTTCTTCTTCATAAATCAGCAATGCCAGGTCTGAAAATCGGTCCTAGATATCCGTTGGAAAGGGGATCGCCTGGTCGGCCGGAATGTCCTCGGTCGGCACGAAATCCTCTTCCTCTGCATCCAGGTAGCTTTCCTCGTCGAGATCGAGATCGTCTTCCTGTTCGTCGGATGCTTCCTCTACCGTCTCCCGGGACTCCGGGCTCTCGGCCTCGTCCTCAGGCGCATTGTCCTGCGCCCAGGCGCCCGCAGCCAGCAGCAAAATGGTCAACAAGTAGCGGTGCATGGTCGATCCTCTTTACTCACCTGTTCCTTTGACCGCCGCGGTGCGCAATTGTCGCATGAAATTCAGTCGGCATTGCGGGCCACTCGAAAACCGACGTCCGGCCGCGCCGCGCTGCCGTAGTCCCGGAAGGAAAGACGCAATTCGGTCGGCGTCGCATGACGCCAGCTCGACCCCCGGATGACATACGACTGGCCACGCTCGGGACCGAGAGGATCGACCAGCGGCGCAGTCACTCCGGGTGCCGGCACCGTGTAGAAATCGTTGACCCATTCGGCCACGTTGCCCGCGCCGTCGAATATCCCCAGCGCGTTGGCGGGAAACTTGCCGGCCTCCGCCGTCGAGGCAAAGCCGTCGTCGTAGCCGGGAATGATCGTGGGTACGAGATCAGCGGCGGACTTGTCGGCATAGTTGCCCGCGTCGCGCCGCGGCGGCCATTCCTTGCCCCAGGAGTACTTGAGTGCGCCGTTTCCACCCTGGTAACGCATGGCCCACGCCCATTCGGCCTCCGTCGGCAACCGGTAACCGTCCGGAAACGGCCGGATGGCAACCCACTCGCCGAATTCCTCCTTGTACACCGGCGTCAATCCCTCGCGGGCGCTGAGCCAGTTGCAGTATTGCACAGCATCCGCCCAGGTAACGTTGGCCACCGGATTGTTGTCACCCGCCATCGACGCGTGGATGTCGGCGCCCGAGTCGTGGTTCTCGCGGAATTGCGCAAATTCCCGGTTGCTGACTTCCTTCACGCCGATCAGGAACGATTTCGTCAGCGCGACGGGAACGATCACCTCGTTCGCCCGCCGGCCCTGCTCGCTGCGCGACGAACCGAGCGTAAACGTGCCCGGCTCGACCAGGCGCAGAACCTGCCCGGCCGCTGTCTTGCGCTCGAGCGACACGGACGCGCGTTCGATCTCCTCGAGCGAGCGGAGGCGAGCCGACAGCGTCTGCGGATAGCCGGGCCGCGGCGTCACGGTGCGCGACCACGATTCATAACCGGCCCTGCGCACCTCGATACGATGCGGTGCCGAACTGAGGCGCAACGTCGCGTTGCCCGTGCCGCGTGCCTGCCCGTCGACGTAGACGGTGGCGTCGGCCGGCTGCACGTTGACCGTCAGCGTACCGGTCCTTGCGGTCAGGTCGACCGTGATCGAGTCGCTGGCGGCCGCCGCGAGGCGCACCTTGCGGCTCGTGAGCCCGTAGCCGGCCTTGGAAAGCCCGATTTCGTAATTCACGTTCGGCGCGAGATCGAGCGTTATCGGCGACTGGCCGCGATAACGGCCGTTAACGGTAACGTTGGCGCCTCGCGGGATCGAGCTGACGAGCAGTCTGGCGTTGGCCGGCTGCAGCCGTATCAGCGGCAATGCCGTGTCGGTATTGGGCTCCGCAACCACTGTGCCGTCCCAGGCACTGAAGCCGTCCCGCACCACGCTGAGCTGGTGCGTCCCCTCCATGAGCTCGATGGTGGCAGGCGTTTCCCCGACCTGTTCCTCGCCCGCATAGATGCGCGCCCCCGGCGGCTCCGAGTCGATCGTGACCTCGGCCCAGCGCGGCACGAGCTGCACGCTGAGCTGTTCGTGCCTGCCGAGGCCGGGCACATTGATCACGCCGCTGTAGGGCAGAAATCGCTCCGCACGCACGCTGACGCTGTGCTCGCCAGGAAGTAATTCGATCGGACCGAACGGGGCCGCCCCTGTCTCGCTTTCGTTGATCGCGACTGTCGCCTCGGTGGGCGGATTCGTGACGATGGTTACGTGACCCGGCAACTTGCGCATCTCGATGTCGATGATGATGTTCTGTTCATCCCCCACTTCAAAGTTCTGCGTAACGTCGAAATAGCCCTCCTGGGATACCTGCACGGTGTAGCTGCCCTTGCGCAGCAGTATGCGATCGCCAAGCGGCATGCGGAACCAGCCGCCACTGACGAAGAACGTATCCGGCTCGCCGGGTGTTACCTCGAACTTCACCGACTTGGCCGTGAACAGGAGATACGAAACCACGACCAGAACGATGAGGGCTGTGCCAATGACCCAGCGCAGAGTGCCATGGCCGGCCTTCTCCGCGGTCGCCGCAGGCGTTTCCGCCGCACGGCGGAACGCCGTCGGCGCGATGGTCTCCTCGGCCGGCTGTTCACCGGTGTCGCCGAGATCGGGCGGCTTGGTGACATAGGCGCTGTCTTCGAGCCGGACCTCCAGGATCAGGCGCGTCGCATCCAGGTGCACGACGATGCGGCTACCGAAATACCGCAGTTCGTCCCCGTCCTGCAGCCGGCGGCTCGCGGCGAGCGGCTCGCCGTTGATCGCCATCGATTCGTCGCGGCCGACGGGCTGCACGAAGGGCACGTCGTCGAGTACGTCGAGCATCATGACCGGCGCCGCGCCGGGACCGGGCAGGCGCAACTCGCAGTCGTTGCCGGTGCCGACCCGAATCGGCAAACGCTCCGTGTCTATGCGTCGTTCGCCTTCAACATCCCTGATGAATAGGTTCAGACTCAAATGGGTTCCTCGCAGCGAACGACAATGGGCTCCATGTCAATCTCCGGCGCCACGCGGAACTCGCGACGCACGTCACGGTACCCGGGGCGTATGCCGACCGCAACGTAGGTGCCGGGCCGCAGGCGGAGCTCATGCTCGTCAAAGCTGCCGAGTTTACCAACTTTGTAGATTGAAACGTCGGTCTGGTTGTCGGAAACAAACCTTACCGTCAGGGGCGTCGCGGCGCGCTTCAGCAGCCTCGACAGCTCGTCGCGCCGATCCGCCAGGCGCGGTCCGATGTCTTGCATACGCGTGATGTCGAGCAGCAACCCGGTTGCAGACTGCATGGTCGACGGCCGGCTCAGGCTGTCCGGTTCGGCGATGAACTTGTCCAGCGTCTCGTGCAGGGCTTCCATCTGCCTTGTCCGGACAATGCCGTCCTGCGCAAATGCGAGATTGGAATCCAGTTCGAGAACGCGCTCGTAGGTTGCGGTTGCGTCACTCCACTCTTCGGCTTGTTCCTGCTGCTCTGCCTTGCGTTCCAGCGCCGTGATGTCCTGCAGCCGGATACCCTGGTCGACCTGCATAAGTCCATCGGCCGGCTCGGGCGAGCCCGGCTTCAGTTTCTCCGCCATGCGAAACGCCGCACGCGCACCCAGGTAATCGCCTTCGGCGAGCGCGGTCAGCCCCTCCGTCATGCGCATGTCGAACTCCATCTGCGTAATCGTGCCGCGGACGCGCTCGAGCGCTACCTGCGCAGGCTCCCAGGCGGGATCGAGTTCGACGGCACGCTCGAAGCTTTGCCGCGCCGCCTGCAGTTCGAGTTGCTTTTCATGCGCCAGCCCCTGGTCCATTAACGACAGCACGGTCTCGAGATTGCGAGCCCGCTGCAGCCCCTCCTGCGCGCCGCGGTGACCGGGACTTATCGCAGCGGCGAGATCGAACAGGCGTACCGCCTCGACAGGATCGGCAGCCTCCAGTGCCGCACGCGCTTCCGTGTAGGTCGACTCGAAAACCTTGTCGACTTCATCGAGCAGCGGTTCGACGATTTCGATCGCTTCGCGGTATTTTTGCGACGCCGTGGCATAGTCGCGAGCCAGGTAAGCTTCGTCGCCCTCGGCGTAAACAGCCTGCGCGCGCGAAAATCGCAAACCGCCCCAGCGCTGCACGGCGCGGCTCTCGAGTGTATCCATCTTGGCCAGCAGCTCGCCCAGCACTTCCTCGGTAGCCGCCCGGTCCTGGACACGCTGGTCGCGGCCGCTCAGGTCGTCTGTGTTTTCATTGAACTCGACCTCGGGTTCCTGCTCCTCACGAGCCGTCGCCGCCGGCGCGTCCTCCGGCGCCGTCGTATCCGTGGCCGGCTCGACTCCCGGCGTTTCGACCGTTTTCGGCAACAGGAAGACGACACCGAGCAGAAGCAGCAGCAACACGCCAAGACTGATTCCGAGCGTCCGCGGGCTCATGCCGCTCGATGAGGCCGTGCCCGCGGCGCTCGGGGCCCGCGGCGCCTGCCGCAGCGGACGGATGGCTTCCCGTGTCTCGATGACCTCGTCTCGCACGCCGCCGGCCGAGGCAACATAGCGCTTCGGGGCCGCTGCCGGCGCGTAACCGAGTTCCGCCAGGCGGCTCGCGACGGTTTCCGCATCCGGCCTCTGCGACGCATCCTTGTCGAGCATCCGGGCAACGAGATCCTGCAGGCCGGCCGCAACGGCAGACCCGTCGGCCGCAGCGAGCGGCGGCGGCTCCCTTTCGAGAATGTCTTGCGCCGTATCCTGCGAACTCCAGGGCGAACGCCCGCTCACCAGCTCATAAACCAGCCCGCCGAGTGCGAAAATATCGTCGGCCGGATCAGCCTCGGCTCCCGACAGCTGTTGCGGACTGGCCGCAATGAGCGAACCGCCGCCAGGATCATCGCCGCGAGTCGCGGCAACACCGAAATCGATCAGGTAGGGCGCGCCGTTGTGATCGAGAAGAATATTCGCGGCTTTGAGATCCCGGTGAACGACCCCTTTTGCGTGTGCATATCGCAACGCGTCTGCGATGAGGGCGACAGGCGGCAGCGAGTCTGCCGGGGGCGCACCGGTAAGCGCGCTGATGTCCGGACCGTCGATGAACTGCAGGCTGTAAAACGCGCCGTCGTCTTCGTGAAATTCGAACGCGCGCACGATGTGTGCGTGCATCAGGCGAATGGCGAGCTGCCATTCGCGCCGCAATGCGTCGCTGCCGACGCGGTCATCGACCAGTACCTTGAGCGCAACGGATGCGCGTGTGATCCTGTCCGTCGCGAGCCAGGTCTCGGCCGCGCCTCCTCTGCCTAAGCGGCGGGCTAAGGTATACCGATTAGCGAGCCGGGTGCCATCGCTGAGGACTCGCGCCGGTTTTCGATCGCTCATCCAGTCGGTTCAGCCTCGCGAGCGGGTGACCCGACCTCGATCGGCGTCGGAAAGCCGGTTTCCGCCTCGTAGATTTCACGAAGCAAGCGGCGCCAGCTTTCATACTGTGCCGCTGCCGTGCCCGTCAGGCGGCGCGTCTGGCCTTCCACGTCGATCACCATCGGCGCGGCCTCCGAGCCAAAGGATTCCGACAACTCCTTGATCGCCTCGACGTGCAGCGACGCTTCGGAACGCCGCGAGAAGCCGGCAAATATCTGGTCGATGCCCTGAGAAATGCCGATGCTCTGCAGGCTGCGCTGCATGCGCCGCGTCGACGAACTCGAGCTGTCCGTGTCGACTGCAAGCGAACCGGCAAGGACGACGACACCCATCAGCGTCTGCAGCGTGGCCGAGCGCTTGACCTGCCGATAATTGATGGCTTCTTCGCGGGATGTCTTGCGCCACGCGCTGTAAGGGATCGCGATGCCGTAATAGAAATTTGCGTAATGCTCGTTCAGCGTATCCACGACCAGTCGGTCGCGCTCGCGAATCTGCCGCAGGCGCGCGACAGCGGGATCGTTTTCGGCGGGCAGGCGCTGGACCTGCACGATACCGTCTTCGTCGGTCGTCAGGTGCTCGCCGAACTGCGCCGGCGACATCTCAGCGAAAAACTGCAGCTCGGAAACCTGCCGGATGCGCCTGATTTCCGTCGGCGGCATGCCCGCCACGAAGGCCTGCAAATCGTTCGCGATGTCGTTGAACACCTTCTGGTACGGGTCCAGGCGCCGGTCACGCCGCTCCGAATACGACGAGACGCCCGTTTGCGCCGTGTATTTCTCGGAATACCAGTGCCGGCCCGTCGCATCGTCCACCGATATCTCGAGCTTCACGTACTCGCCGTCGGATTTCTCGATGCGGCCGCTGATAATGACGTCCGTGAATGCCTCGCGTGACGGGATCACCCGCACCGCGCCCCAGTGCCCGGTACCCTGCAGCGTCGTCTTGAGGTGGTACGGCAGATAGCGCGCTTCCGCGCCGCGAATTTCCTCGTAGATGCGGGTATCGGTAGGGTCGTTATCTTCCGGCACCCCGTCTTCGAATTCGACGACGCCGATATCGAGCAACAAGGCCTCGTCGACAGGGTCATCCGCGACAACGAGCTCGGTTTCTTCGGCAGTAATGATCTCGTTGACGGTACAGCCCTGGGCGGCAAGAAAGGCCAGGGCGACAAGCGGTGCTGCTCTCCTCATTGTTCGCAAACCGTCTCCTTAGATTCCGTTGTACTTACGATACTCTTCCCACAGGCGCTCGCGCAGTTCCGGGTCTTCTTCCGCCAGTGCCGCCTCGCGCAGCTGCCGCGCGATGATATCGTCATCCACCATTACCGGGATGTCGTCCGGCGTGCGCTCACGAACTTCCTCCTCGCTGAGACCGGCAACCGGCGATTCGCGCTGCGCCTGCGGCTGGTTGGCCACCGCTACCGAGCCAGCGCCCGTGCCGCCTGCCGCCTGTTCCCCGAGGCTGATACCGCCGGCGCCGCCACCGGAGCCGCCGTTACCGCCGAAGCCTTCCATGTTGCGGCCGACCGACGCGACTTCGCGCTGCTCTTCGCTCAACACCTCGTCGAAACCACCGATCGATTCGTCCAGTTCGCGGCCGAGCCGCTCGGCACGCTCGGCGTCCGTCTCGTTGGGAAACTGGCCGGCGCTGCCCGCGCCGCCGGTTCCGGTTCCGCCCGCGGCGCCGCCTTCACCGGCCGCGTCGCCTTCCGCGCCTTCACCGGCACCCGCACCACCGCCGGCCGCCTCGGCGGACTCGCTCGCAGACGCGCCGCCGCCCAGGCACTCTCCGGCCTGGCCCATGCCGCCGACGCCACCCGGAAGCGGACCAGTGTTGCCACAGTCGCCGGCACTCTCGCCATCGCCGTCACCGCCATCGGCACCCTCGCCGGCGGCACCATCGGCGCCGTCGCCGCCAGCACCGCCACTCATGCCGGGCGCGCCTCCCGGCGCGGGGAATTCGACTTGCGGAACGCTGCCGACACCGCCGGACTGCCCGGCTCCGCCGCCCGATGAACTGCCGCTGGGTGACGACGCGCCACCGCCGGACGAACCGCCACCGGACGATCCTCCGCCCTGCTGACCACCGCCCTGCGAGCCGCCACCTTGCTGGCCGCCGCCCTGCTGGCCGCCACCCTGAGAGCCGCCGCCCTGCTCGCCGCCACCCTGCTCGCCACCGCTCTGTTCACCGCCCTGTTCGCCGCCCTGCGAACCTCCGCCGGATGGCGGTGACGGCATGCCGCCCGATGGCGGAGACGGAATGCCACTGCTGGGGGGCTGGATGACCGAGGATTTGCAGCCGGTAACGAAAAGCGCCGCGGCGAACACAACCAGGCCGGTTCCGGCCCAGCTGACTGAAGATCTGGCTGACTGTTTGCGGTTCATTTACTCGTGCCTCTCGATGACGAGTGTGGAGGCCCGGCCGGTTACGTCGTGTCGACCCGGAACGACCGGTATTCCTTGCTTTGAACGCGAAACGTACGCCGGAGTTCCATCGGAATTCCGGCATGCGCCGGGGCGCGCAAACGCGCGTGTGACCCCCTGTGACGATAATACGCTGCCAGTAGTCAATCAATAGCCCGCGGACACGTGCGAGTATCTCGACAAAGTAATGGCAAGCTCATGATTTAAATAAATTTTATATCAGTAAGCGAATCCGGATTAGGACTTGCGGCGCGATTTGCGCCGTGCCGGCGGCCGTTTTCTGTAAACGATAAGTGACAGATCATCGGGCTTGGACGGCTCTTTGCTGTTGTTCGATTGCATGCGGCGGCGCGCAAGATCCACGACCGCATCCACGGCAGCTTCCGCCGGCCCCTTGCGAATGTGCTCGATGATCTCTTCCAGATGCACGTTGTCCATCAACCCGTCAGTCGCCAGCAGCACGGTGTCGCGCGGCCGTAGTTCTACCGGCGCGCCGATGTCGATCTTCATATCGCTCGTACCGAGGAAGTTCGACACGAGATGCCGTTCCGCATGGTGCAGCGCTTCGCGCTCGTCGAGAAATCCCGCCTCGACCGCAAAACCGGTCGGCGAATGCGCCGTCGTCTGCAGCTTGATGCGGCCGCGCTGGCCGACGACCAGCGCTTCGGAGTCACCGATCTGGTAGGAGCGCGCGAGCTGCCCCTCAATCGTAAGCACCGTCATCGTCGTTGCAGATCCGTTCGAGAGCCGCATTACGGCCTCGTTTGCAGCTTCGATGCCGTCGAGAATCGCGGTACGCAAAACGATGGTCTCGGACATCGCAACCGAGAGGGCTTCGACGAGCGACGAGACCGCCGTTAAGGACGCACGCTTACCGGCAGGCAGGCCACCGGCGCCATCCGCGACCACCAGCACGACGGACTCGGGGCCCCACGGGATAACGGCGATGGTGTCTTCGTTCTCCGTATCCTTGTCAGGCGAGCGCTCGGTGAACGCGACCACGGATCCGCCGCCCACGCTCGCGGCCTGGCTGTCCGGCTTGAATGCACCGTCCAGTAACAGCAGGCCGCCTATGAGATTCGACATGTCGCTAACCGCACGCGCTGTCAGGCGCGCTTGACGGGCTCCCTGCACCAGGCGCAGTAGTTCCAGAACTCCCGTGCGATGCCCCAGCCGCAGGCCTTGCAGCAATGCCGGCTGCCAGACAGCTTCCACGGCTTCCGCACTTTCATCCGGCACCACGGGCAATAGCGCATGAACGGCATCAACTGCCCGCGGCAGCGCTTGTTGCTGCAGCGAGCGGAGTATCGTTTATCAGGGTACTTGCGCGAGGTCTCCTCGACGAAACCGGGCCCGTAGCACCACGGACAGTAATCCCAGTCGTTCTTGACACCGCGTTCGCACCGCGGGCAGCTGGAGGGCATGGACGACTCCGAACTCCTCGCGGGGTTGTCGAATCCGCACCACGGACACGCGTGCATGCTCTCTGCAACGGGCCCTTCGCAGTGCCGGCACTGATGCCGGGTATCGAGGACCTTCTTGTAATGCCGTTGAAATTCCCGCCACTGCATACGCCGCCAGGAGCTGCCAACCTTGCGATCGCCGCGCGTCCTGGTTCGTTTCTGGCGCCGGGCGTGACTCTGCAATTGCTCGAATGCCGACATCATCTGCACGGCATCGCGGTAACGATCGGCGGGATCGAGCTGGATCGCCTTCCTTAGCATCTCGACCAGCTCGGGACGCACCTTCGCGACCAATCGTTCGTGGCCGACCATCGGCCAGGCGAACGGCCATTCCGGCAGCTTGCCCGAGAACAGCCTGTAGAGCACCAGCCCGAGGGAGAACACGTCGGACTGGAACTTCGGCCTGCCCATTGCCTGCTCCGGCGCAATGTAATCGATGGTGCCGGAACCGGAGGCCTTGAGCGTACGCAGGCTGATCTTTGCGAATCCGAAGTCGCAGAGCTTCAGCTGGTTGCCGGGGAACAGGATGTAGTTCTCCGGCTTGATGTCGCAATGGATGATCTTGTGCTCATGGGCATGGGCCAGGGCCGCGATAGCCTGGCCGGCGAGATCCAGCGCGCGCGCCGTCGAGATGCGCCGCTCGATGCGATCGGCCAGTGACTCCTCGCCGAGCTCCATCGCGATCACGAAGTGGTCGTCGATATAACACGCATTGAGCACTGTCAGTATGTTCGGATGCTGCAGCTTCGTGGCGACCCGGACTTCATGCAGGAACTCCTCGTGGCCCGTGTGCTCGTCCTGCTTGGGTATCTTGAGCGCGACCCGCCGCTTCTGAATCGTATCGTGGGCGCGGTATACGTCAGCGAGGGGCCCGGACGCGATTCGTCCCAGAATGCGGTATTTTCCGATTTTTTGTCGGGCTCTGAGCAAGTCTGGCTGCGCTTTCGATGGCGTCGGATGGCGGTGCAATTCTGCCTCGCAATCATTGGGCCATCGACGGATTCAGTCAAGGGCAACATCTTCGTCACCCAAGCGTAAGCACGCCTTGAGAACCGGCCACTGCACTTTCGCGATGCCGAGACCCTGCGCTGCCTGCTATCCTCTCCGCCTGAGCAAACCGGGCCGCCAGGATTCCTGGCTCAACGACGAGGATTTACCGTGGGTAAGCCAGACAACACCGGCATCATGCGCGCGGTTCGCGCCGCACGTTTTTCCGCGCAGGGTTTCGTGCACGCGTGGCGGCACGAATCGGCGTTCCGCCAGGAACTGACCCTGGGCATCATCCTGACGCCGCTCGCCCTGTGGCTGGGTCAGACGACCTACGAACGGCTGTTGCTCATCGCGTGCCTGCTGCTCGTGCTCATCGTCGAACTGCTGAATTCTGCCGTGGAAGCCGCCATCGACCGCTTCGGCGAAGAACACCACGAGCTGTCGGGCCGCGCCAAGGACCTGGGCTCTGCGGCCGTTTTCGTCAGCCTGACGCTGGTGTTGCTGGTCTGGTCGGCGGTTGCCTGGAGCCGTTTTGCTGATTAGCCGGTTAGCCGGTCAGCTATAGTCGACCAATACTCAACCGGCTCCGGGTAATTCCGGCAGGATTCTGACCCGATAATGCTACGTAGACCTTATGGTTTCGTGACGAAGTTGGTACAGCTGCCGTAGCACTGTAAACAGCGCTTAACCAACCTGTAACCTCTCCTTCACGACTCGCGGCGACGATGCCGACCATGCGCATAGCGATCGTCACCGACGCCTGGAAACCGCAGGTAAACGGCGTCGTGCAGACCCTGACCAAGACCCGCGATGAACTCGAGGCGCTCGGGCACGAGGTTCGCATGGTCACGCCGGACGGCCGTTGGACGTTGCCGCTGCCCACCTATTCGGAAATCCGACTTGCGGTATTTCCGGGCCGCGGCTTGCGACGCGAGCTGGACGCATTCGACCCGGACTGCGTCCATGTGGCGACCGAGGGAACGCTGGGCCTCGCCGCGCGCAACTATTGCGTTCGCCGTCGGCTGCCGTTTACGACGGCCTATCACACCCAGTTCCCCGAGTACGTGCGTGCCCGCGCTCCGATTCCGATCAGCTGGACGGTCAGGCTGCTGCGCTGGTTTCATCGCCCTGCGGCGCGCACGATGGTGCCGACTCAGCGAATCCGTGAAAAACTGGAGAGCCGTGGCTTCGCCAACGTCGTCATCTGGTCGCGTGGCGTCGATACGCAGCTATTCTCACCGGACGAGCGCTTCGAATACGGCCTGCCACGGCCGATCTGGATTTACATGGGCCGGGTTGCCGTCGAAAAGAACATCGAGGCCTTTCTCGACCTGGAGCTTCACGGCAGCAAAGTCGTCATCGGAGACGGACCGGACCGAAAGCGGCTCGAAGCCCGCTACGCGGACACTCACTTCCTCGGGTATCGCTTCGACCGGGAACTTGCCAGGCATATGGCGGGCGGGGATGTGTTCGTGTTTCCCAGCCGAACGGATACTTTCGGCATCGTCATGCTCGAGGCAATGGCCTGCGGACTGCCCGTCGCAGCGTTGCCTGTCGACGGGCCTATCGATGTCATCACGTCCACGCGTGTGGGCGCGCTCGACGACGACCTGCAGGAGGCCTGCCGCCGGGCGTTGCAACTGGACCGTGACGAGTGCCGCGCCTTCGTCGAAAGCCGCAGCTGGCGACATTCGACGCTGCAGTTCGAGCGTTACCTGGCGCCACGCACCCGCGCAACCGCCGCCGCCCAGCCCGAAAGCAACGCCTCGCGCTGATCCGCCGACATTCTCGGCTCGAACTCTGCGTCACAACGCCAGAGGTGCGTAGCCTGCTGCAGGTTGTCGATCAGCCCGCACTGCAACGCAGCGAGATAGGCGGCCCCGAGCACCGTGGACTCGACATTGGCCGGGCGCTCAACGCGTACATCGAGAATGTCGGCGAGGAACTGCAGGAACCAGTCATTCGCGACCATGCCGCCGTCGACACGAATGACGCTCGGTGCAATGCCATCGTCCGTCATCGCATCGACGAGGTCCCGCGTCTGGTAGGCAACCGCCTGCAGCGTCGCGGTCACGATCTGATCGCTGCCGCTGCCCCGGCTCAAACCGATGATTGCGCCGCGCGCATCGGGGTCCCAGTAAGGCGCGCCGAGACCGGCGAACGCAGGTACCACGTATACATCGTCCACGATACCGGTGCGCTTGGCGACCCGCTCCGAATCCGGCGCGGCATCGATGATGCGCAGCTCGTCTCGCAGCCACTGCAGTGCCGAGCCCGCGACGAACACACTGCCTTCGAGGCCGTACGTGACCTTGCCGCCAATACGGCTGGCGATGGTCGTGAGAAGGTGGTTCTGCGACGCGAGCGCGGTATCGCCGGTATTGGCGATCACGAAGCAGCCGGTGCCGTAGGTGCTCTTCGTCATGCCGTAATCGAAACCGGCCTGCCCGATCAGCGCGGCCTGCTGATCGCCGGCGATGCCGCACACGGGAACCGCGGCGCCGAAGCCGGCATCGGTCGTCGAGCCGAACTCGGCAGCACAGTCGAGCACCTCGGGCAGCATGGACTGCGGTATCTGCAGCAGTTGCAGCAATTCGTCGTCCCAGCGCTGCGTGTGGATGTTGAACAGCATCGTGCGCGACGCATTGGTCGCGTCGGTGGCATGCGCCGCCCCGTCGGTGAGCCGCCACAGCAGGAAACTGTCCACGGTGCCGAACGCAAGATGGCCGTCGTCGGCCAGGCGCCGCGCGCCCTCCACATTGTCCAGTATCCACGCCGCCTTGGTTGCCGAAAAATACGGGTCGAGGCGCAGCCCGGTCTTGCCGGCAACCAGCTCGTCGCCGTGGCGCTCCCTGAGCTCCCGGCAACGTTCGGCGGTGCGCCTGTCCTGCCAGACGATCGCGTTGTAAATGCATTTACCGCTGCGCCGGTCCCACACGAGCGTCGTCTCGCGCTGGTTGGTGATGCCGATGCCGGTGACATCGCCCGGCGTGATGCCGGCTTTGCCGATCGCGTCCCGCATGGTGTTGCTGACGGAGGTCCAGATCTCCTCGGGATCGTGTTCGACCCAGCCGGATTTCGGGTAGATCTGCCGGAATTCCTGCTGCGCGCTGGCAACGGCGTTGGCGCCTTCGTCGTAAATGACGGCACGGCTGCTGCTCGTACCCTGGTCGATCGCCAGCAGGTATTGCTTCGTCACGTTCTGGTCACTCCGTCAGGAACAGTGGGTTTTTCAAGCGGATTTGCCGGCCGGCCTGCGACGGGCGCGGCATGCGGCCCTGCTCGCGCACGGCGGTATCGAGCTTCGCGATGGCCGCGTCGGGCCAGGGCGTAACCTTACGCGTACCCAGGTCGACGTGTAAGGTCATCGATTCCGCGGTGGACGCGAGGTACAGCGCTTCGGCGTGATACATGCGGTTGAACTGGTGCAGCCCGGTGCGGCTGTAACCGAGTATCTGTGTCGTAATCAGGTAAGGGTCATCCAGCGTCAGTTCGCGCTGATACGTCATGTGACATTCGACCGCGAAGGTCGAGTGGCCGCCGCTGATGTAGTCGTCGTCGATGCCGAGACGCTCCCTGAAGGCGACGACCGCGGAATCGAAAGCCCCGAGGTAGTCGGCGACGTTCATGTGGCCGTTCACGTCGATCCAGCCTTCCGCAACGCGGCCGCGCACGACCTCGAAGCCCTCGATCACGGTGCCCGGAGCCACGCTCATGCCTATGCCGTGCTCAACTCGGGAATATCGCGAAAGTGCCGCAGCGCCTCCGGGTTGGCGAGCGCCTCGGTGTTTTTCACTGCCTCGCCATGAACGACGGACCGAACCGCGATCTCGACAATCTTGCCGCTCTTGGTGCGCGGAATCTCGGCAACGGCGACGATCTTCGCGGGCACGTGCCGCGGCGTGGTGTTCTCCCTGATGACGCGCCGAATCCGGTCACGTAACGCGTCGTCCAGTTCGATACCCTCGCGCAGGACGACAAACAGCACGACCCTGACGTCGTCCTCCCAGTCCTGGCCGACCGCAATGCTCTCGACCACTTCGTCGAGCTTCTCCACCTGCCGGTAGATCTCTGCAGTACCGATGCGAACGCCACCGGGATTGAGCACCGCGTCGGATCGTCCATGAATGACGATGCCGCCGGTCCGGCGCAGCTCGGCAAAATCACCGTGCGCCCATACGCCCGGGTATTTCTCGAAGTACGCAGCCCTGTATTTCGCATTGTCCGAGTCGTTCCAGAAGCCCACGGGCGCCGAAGGGAATGGCCGCGTGCACACCAGTTCACCGCGCTGCTCGATCAGCGCATTGCCGTCGTCGTCGAAGAATTCCACGGCCATGCCGAGCCCCCTGCACTGGATCTCGCCCCGGCGTACCGGAAGTGTCGGGTTGCCCAGCACGAAACAGCTGATGATGTCGGTCCCGCCCGCGATGGACGACAGCTGCAAATCGTCGCCGATGGCGTCATAAACGTAGTCGAAACTCTCGGGCGCGAGCGGCGAGCCAGTGGACAGCACGGCGCGGAGTTCCGGCAGATCGAACTCATCGCGCGGCCTCACGCCCGCTTTCTGCAGCGCGGAGATGTACTTGGCGCTGGTACCGAACACGGTGACCTTCTCCCGCTCCGCCATCTGCCACAGGACGCGGCCGTCATCAAAGAAAGGCGAACCGTCGAACAGCACGAGCGTCGCGCCCGTCGCAAGGCCGGTTGCAAGCCAGTTCCACATCATCCAGCCGCAGGTCGTGAAGTAGAAAACGCGATCGCCGGGACCGATGTCGCAATGCAGGACGTGTTCCTTGACGATTTGCAGCAGAGTGCCACCGTGACCGTGGACGATGCACTTCGGCACGCCCGTGGTGCCTGACGAGTACATGATGAACAGCGGATGGTCGAATGCGACGGGCTCGAACACGAGGCTGGCGCCGGGCTCGGCGAAGACCCCGAGCGTCACGGCATTATCGACCGGCGAAGTATCCACCGCGGTACCGGCAAACGGTACCACGACGGTCCGCTCGATAGTGGGAATGGCCCTGACGATCTGCGCCACCGTGTCGAGACAGTCGAAGCGTTTGCCGTTATAAAAATAGGCGTCGGCGGTGAACAGGACCTTCGGCTCGATCTGTCCGAATCGATCGACGACCCCGTTGACACCAAAATCCGGCGAGCACGAGGACCAGATGGCACCGATACTGGTCGTAGCCAGCATCGCGATGATGGCTTCCGGGCAGTTCGGCAGGTAGCCGCCGACGCGATCGCCGCTGGCGACACCGGCGCGCTTCAGGCCGGCCGCGACGTCCGCCACGGCGGTGCGCAGCTCATCGAAAGTCAGCGCGTGCCGTTGCCCGTTCTCTGCCGAAAATACGAGCGCTTCACGCCCGTCCCGGTGGCGCAGGAGATGTTCGGCATAATTGAGTTCGCTGCCTGCGAACCAGCCGGCATCCATGATGTTGTCGGGACGCCTGAGGATGGTTTCAGGCGGCGTCGCGAATCGAATGTCGCAGAACGCGCAGAGTGCCTGCCAGAACGCCGCCGAATCGTCGATCGACCATTGATACAGGGACTCGTAGTCGTCGAATTGCTGCTGCCGCATGAACCGGTACATTGCAGACGACCTGCGTTTCTCGTCGCTCGGTTCCCACAAGATCGGGTTGTCGCCCATCACCGTCGTCTTTCGATTTGCCGGGCGTGTCAGTATGCACATAACATCAACGCTGTCCACGTCAGTGAGGCTCAAAGTGGCCGAATCCATTCCGCGGATGATGAAGGCGATCTCGATCAAGGAACCCGGCGGACCCGGGATGCTTGTGGAGATCGATTTTCCGGTGCCGCGCCCCGGCCCGTCCGATGTACTGATCCGCGTTGCCGCTGCCGGCGTGAATCGCCCCGACGTGCTGCAGCGACTCGGCCGGTATCCCGTGCCGCGCGACGCGAGCCCGTTGCCCGGGCTCGAGGTTGCGGGTGAGATCGTTGCCGTCGGCAGCGCGGTCACTCGCTGGAAAACGGGCGATCGGGTCATGGCGCTCACTCACGGCGGCGGTTACGCCGAATACTGCGCCGCCGAAGGCAGCCACTGCCTGCCGATACCGTCACGCCTCTCCTTTGTCGAGGCCGCCGCGATCCCGGAGACGTCTTTTACGGTCTGGTACAACGTGTTCATGCGCTGCGGCCTCAGGGACGGCGAGAGTTTCATGGTGCACGGCGGCTCGAGCGGTATCGGCACCACGGCCATCCAGCTCGCCAGGGCACACGGCTGCCGCGTGTTCACGACGGCGGGCAGCGACGAGAAATGCACGTTTTGCGAACGGCTTGGCGCTGAGCGGGCGTTCAATTACCGCAGCGACGACTGGCAGGCAGGTATCCGCGAAGCGACCGACGGTCGCGGCGTCGACGTCCTCCTCGACATGGTGGCCGGCCCGTATACGCAGAAGAACCTCGAGTCATTGGCGAGGGACGGCCGCTGTTCCATCATCGCCTTTCTGCAGGGTCCCGTGGCGGAGCTCGATCTGCGGGTCGTGCTCGCGAACCGCCTGACCATCACCGGATCGACGCTGAGGCCCCAGACCGTGGCGGAGAAGGCGCGCATTGCCATCGAGGTCGAATCCAATGTGCTGCCGCTGCTTGACTCCGGCCGTGTCAGGCCCATCATTCACCAGACGTTTCCTCTCGACGCTGCCCCGGCGGCGCATGAACTGATGGAGAGCAGCCGCCACATGGGCAAGATCGTGCTTACGACAACTGACGCGGCGCGCGAGGCTGCGGCGCATGACTAGCGTCTGGGCCGGCGTGATCGTCGTGCTGCTGCTCGCCGGCGGCGGTTACCTTTACTACCGGATGCGCGGCGCACGACCGGTGCCCGAGCAACTGCGCAAGGGGCAGCGGCTACCCGAGTTCGAAGCGCTCGACGAATCCGGCGGGCGGCTGAACACGAGGAACCTGCGGGGAACGCCGGTCGTCATGATTTTCGTACGCGGCAACTGGTGCCCGTTCTGCAGCCGGCAGGTCAAGAACCTGACCGCGTACTACAAGGACATCGTGGATCTCGGCGCAAAGCTCATTATCGTCACGCCGAAGCCCCAGGAAACGACACGACGCGTTGCCGCGTTTTTCGAGGTCGAATTCGAGTTCTGGCTCGACGAGTCCCTCTCGGCGACCCGCAAACTCGGGTTGCTGCTGGAGTCGGCCGTCCCGAAAGACTATTACTCTGAGTACGGCAGTGACACGATCTGGCCGACGTCGCTCGTCATCGATGCGGACGGCATCATCCGCTACGTCGAGTTGTCGAAGCACATCATCGATCGGCCCAACCCGAAAACGCTCCTGCGCGAACTGCAGAAAGCCATCGACGCCTGAGCGTCGTCAGGCTGCAGCCGCGATGATCTCGCGTGCCTGCCGGTCGGCGATGACGTTCGTCGGTTCGCCCGTACGCGCCGCCTCGTCGAAAATGCCGGCCAGCCGCGGGCCGATCTGCGCAACGAGGTCCGTCACGCCTTCATCGTCCACGTCCCCGAAGTACTCGCAGGCCACGTTGATGATGCCGCCCGCGTTGATCACGTAGTCGGGCGCATAAAGGATGCCTGCGTCCGCCAGCCTCTGACCGTCCTTCGGGCTGCGCAACTGGTTATTGGCACCGCCGGCGACAATGCCGGCCCTGATCCCCGGTATCGATTCTTCGTGAAGGATTGCCCCCAGCGCACAGGGCGCGAGCACATCGACGTCTGCGAAGAGGATTTCGGCACTCGATACGCGCTCGGCGCCGAACTCGGCACACACACGGTCTACCCGGGTCTCGTCGAGGTCCGATGCCAGCAGGGTCGCCCCGGCGGCGTGCAGCAGTCTGCACACGTGGTAGCCGACATGGCCGACGCCCTGCACGGCAACGCGGACACCTTGCAGATCGTCGCGGCCCAACCTGGTGTTCACCGCCGCCTGGATGCCGCAGAGGATGCCGTACGCAGTCTTCGGCGACGGGTCGCCGCCGGCCTTGCCCGATTGCAGCGGCAGACCTGATACGTAGCGCGTCTTGCGCGCGATGGTTGCCATGATGTCCACGCTCATGCCGACGTCCTCGGCGGTGATGTAGTCGCCTCCGAGCGTGTCCACGAACTCACCGAATCGTTCGAACAGCGCATCGCCCGCTTCAAAATCAGGCGTTTTCATGATCACGGCCTTGCCGCCACCGAACCGCAGCCCCGCCATCGCATTTTTGTAGCTCATTCCCTGGGACAATCGCAGCACGTCGTAGAGCGCATCGTCGTCACTCGCGTAGGTCCACAGGCGGGTGCCGCCCGCCGCCGGGCCGAGCGCCGTCGAATGGATTGCGATGATCGCGCAAAGACCGGATGGTTCATCGCGGCAAAACAGCACGCGTTCATGATTGTCGAACGCCGGGTTACTGAAGACTGTCATCGATTCGTTCCTCTAGAACGGCACACCGACCGCTTTGCACAGAAATTTCATGAACGGCGTCGCCACGGCGAAGGACGCTTCCACCTTGCGCTGGAATTGCGGGTTCGTGCAGTCCTCGACATCGAGCTCGCGGGCCGCGATGAAACTCTTGCGCTTGATGTCCTCTATCAGCTCATGATCCTTGTCGAACCCGCGCGGAGCGCGACTCAGAGACTCGCCGCCGAGTTCGAAATAGCGACGAAATTTCGTATCGCGCAGCACGGCCTTCCAGTCGGCAGGTCTTGCGACTATACGCTCCCTGATCGCACGCAGTGAATCCGCATCAGGCCGCCACATCCCGACGCCGACGAACACGCGGTCAGGATCCACGTGCACGTAGTAGCCCGGAGAGTGAACGTCTTTCGCCTGCTGGTGACGAAACTGGATACCGACGTTGGTCTTGTACGGAAGCTTGTTATGCGAAAACCTCGTATCGCGGTAGACGCGCATCAGCGAACCGCCGACCCGTTGCGGGACCGCCGTGAATTGTGGCGCCAACTGCGCAAGCGGATCCTGCATCGACTGGATGAATCTCAGCGCCACATCGAGCACATGCTGCTCGTAGCGCGCCTTGTTCGCCCTGAACCACTCACGATTGTTGTTTGCCGCAAGCTGTTCGAGAAAATCGATCGAGGCCTTGTCGAAACCGACGTAGCGCGGCGCGTTCACTAGCCGGCGTCCTTCTCGACGACAATAACGAGCTTCTCGCCATCCACGAGCACCTGCTCACCTTCTATGGCCGCCTGGTCTGTCGTCGCCCAGGCCAGCACCGCCGTTTCGGGCAGGCGCACGGTAAGAACGTTGTCGGAAAAGAACGCGGCCGGCGCCACGCTGGCGGGACTGCTCTCGAGTTCGTAGCGAAATTCCCGCCCGCCCGGAAATCCGGTTCGCGCGGAGACGACGCCTTGCGTCCGCAGCGTTTCGATCTCGCCCGGCGCGAGCAGCAGACTCACGGAATTGTCACGGATTCTGAGTTTCACTATTGTCTACGCTTGTCGCCCGGCCCCGATTAAAGCATGAATCAAAGGGACCGGTAAGTCCGCCCGGCAGGAGCATCCCTTGATCACTGACCCATGGTTTTACGTGGCTGCCGTGCCGGCCGTGCTGCTCTTCGGGATCGCGAAAGGCGGCTTTGGCGGCGGGCTCGGCGTAATCGCCGTACCGCTGATGGCGCTCGTCATCTCGCCGCTGCAGGCAGCAGCCATCCTGTTGCCGATCTTGTGCCTGATGGACCTTGTCGGCCTGTGGGCCTACCGCGGCAGGTGGTTGTGGCCGGAACTCAGGATTCTCGTGCCGGCATCGATGATCGGCATACTTGCCGGCACGCTGCTGTTCGGCTTCATGAGCGCGGCAGCCGTCAGGATCATCGTCGGCATCGTCGCCATCGGATTCACCCTGCATTACCTTTACTCCGCGCGACACAGACACGATTCGGCGTTGCCATATTTTTCGCCGGCGGTGGGAGTGGCTGCCGGAGCGGCAGGCGGCTTTACCAGCTTCATCGCCCATTCCGGCGGACCGCCGATCAGCATGTATTTGCTGCGGCGGCCGCTCGACCGAACGGACTTCGTCGCGACGACGGTGCTGCTGTTTGCAGCCATCAACTACGTCAAGCTGTTGCCTTACGGCTGGCTCGGGCAGCTGTCCGCCGGCAATCTCGTCACGTCGCTGGTGCTTGCGCCGCTTGCGCCTATCGGCGTCTACACGGGCGTGTGGCTGCACCGGCGTGTGTCGGACCGCTTCTTCTTCCGCCTCATGTACGTGTTGCTGTTCGCCGTTGGCTGCAAGCTGCTCTACGACGGCGTAACGGCCAGCAACTGAGACCGGAACCGGGGCAAAACGACGGGTTAGCGGCAGGTCCCTGTCGCGACCTGCCGGATTGAGACCTCGCTTAACGGGCTTGTCGGTAACTCGCGCAGCGGACCGACATCGCATCCCTTATTCCGGGATGACGTTCTCCGCCTGCGGTCCTTTCTGGCCCTGGGTTACTTCCATAGTAACCTTCTGGCCTTCTTTCAATGTTCTGAACCCTTCCGCAACGATCGCGCTGTGGTGAACGAAAACGTCCTTTCCATCTTCGCGCTCGATGAATCCGAATCCCTTATCATCGTTGAACCACTTCACGGTTCCCGAAACTCTTTCGTCTGACATAGTTACCTCAATAGAACCCGCCTGCCCGCTCGGCACGACATCGCCGCAACGGTGCAGAAATACCATCGTAACCGCAAATCCCGACGGCTACGCAAATTTGCGGAAACGCAGTATGCGGTCGAAATGTTGCAGAAATAGTAAAACCTCTTTTTTAGAGGATTTTTTGCGCGATGCCGCGCCGCAGCAGAAATTCCGGGCGCCAAGGCAACACGAGGGAATTGCGCAGCTTTGCGCGAATTGTGGCGCGTCAGCCGCGATGCCGGACGTAACCGCGGCCGAGTTTGCGGACGGAGCCGCAACCGGCGAGCGCCATCGTGCGCTCCACTTCTGCACGCAGCAGCGTGAGTGCTCGCTCCACGCCGGCCTGCCCGCCGGCCGCCAGCGCGAACAGATAACCGCGCCCGATACTGCAGGCGTGCGCCCCCAGGGCCAGCGCCTTGACGACGTGGTTGCCGCGCCGGATGCCGCCATCGCAAATGATCTCCAGGCGGTCGCGCAAGGCATCAGCAACCGCGGCGATGCAATCGACGGGTGCCGGCGCCGATTCGAGCTGGCGTCCGCCGTGGTTCGATAACATCACGGCGGTTGCACCCGACTCCGCCGCCTTACGGCAGTCTTCCACGGTCTGCACGCCCTTGATCACCAGCGCGCCCGGCCAGCGCCCGGCGAGCCACTCGACGTCTTTCCATGTCAGTGACCGCTCGAGCTGCTCGTCGATGTATTTGCGGATGCCGCCCTTCCAGTTCCGCGCCGCCTCGCTGCCGCCCGTGATGTTGACCATCTCGAGGTCCTGGCGAATCAGCGCCCGGTAAAGCCACCCGGGATGACGCGCGAAACTCGCAAGCTGACGCACCCGGGATTGCGGTGGCGCACCGAAGCCGTAGACGAAGTCGCGCTCCCTGTTTCCGGCAACCGGGGTATCAACGGTCAGCTGCAGGGCAACGTAGCCGGCTTCACGGCAACGCTCGAGCCAGTCCTCGGTCAGGCCGCGATCCTTGAAGATATAGAGCTGGAAGGCTTTGGGTCCGGCGGTCGCAGAGGCGACGTCCTCGATCGTCGCGGTGCTGAGGGTCGACAGGCTGTAAAACATGCCGAACTTCTCGGCGGCGCGCGCTACTGCCGGCTCGCCGGCAGCATGAAACAGCTTCGAAGCGCCTGTCGGCGCAATCATCACCGGCCAGTCCACGTCCTGCCCGAAAAGCGTCGAGCGCAGGTCGATGTTGCTCACGTCCGAAAGCTGCGAGGGCAGCAGCTCGTAGTCCGCAAATGCCGCCGTATTGCGTGCCAGCGAGAGCTCGTCGTCAGCACCGCCGTCCATGTAATGAAACACCGGCGCCGGCAGCCTGCGCCTCGCAACGCGGCGGAAATCCATGAGGTTGTTGCAGCGGCTTATCTTCACGCGGCGAGAATAGCACGCAGCTGGACAAAGTCGGCGCGGCTGCTGCTATGATTGCGCGCCTGCCGAAAAGGGATTCTTTCGCACGTCATGAACGCACTTTCCGACAACCGCTCCCGGGACAGGGTGGTCGCGACCTGGTTGCTGGTCTGCTGCGGACTGGTGTTCGCGATGGTCGTTCTCGGGGGCGTCACCCGGCTGACCGGTTCCGGTTTATCGATGGCCGAATGGCGGCCGATCATGGGAACGCTGCCGCCGCTATCCGATACCGAGTGGCAGCGCGTATTCGAAATCTACAAGCAGACACCCGAGTTCCAGCAGGTCAATTCGCACATGGACGTGCACGGCTTCAAGGGGATCTTCTGGCTCGAATACCTGCATCGGTTGCTCGGCCGGCTACTCGGCCTGGCGTTCCTGCTGCCGCTCGTGTACTTCGTGGCGCGCAAATACATCTCGTGGCGCCAGCTGCCCTGGTACCTGCTCATGTTCGCCCTCGGCGGCCTGCAGGCAGTCATCGGCAAGATCATGGTCGCGAGCGGCCAGGTTGACGCCCCCCAGGTAAGTCATTACCGGCTGACGGCGCACCTGTCTGCCGCCTTCCTGGTGTTCGCGCTGATGTTCTGGCGCGCGCAGTCACTGCTGCACGGACCGCCCGGCGGCCCGCCTCACCCCTGGTATTCGCGGACGCTGGCGCTCACCGTGCTGATCGCGGTGACGATCGTCTCGGGCGGCTTCGTCGCGGGCCTCGACGCCGGGCTCATCTACAACACGTTTCCGAAAATGGGCGAACACTGGATCCCGCCCGGCCTGCTGGCCCTCGAGCCCGCCTGGCGGAATTTTTTCGATAACCTGACCACCGTGCAGTTCGATCACCGACTGCTTGCTCTCACCACGTTCACGCTGATCGCCATTTACTGGCTGCGCGCGAGAAGCGCTGATTTGCCCCACCGCGCGCGCGCAGGCGCGAGCGCCCTGCTCGTGGTCGCGGTCCTGCAGGTGGTCCTCGGCATTTTCACGGTCCTGTACGCGGTGCCGACGACGCTGGCGGTGGGCCACCAGGCCAATGCCTTGCTCCTGCTTACGGCCGCCCTGTACCTTTTGCACGGCCTGAGGCGCGGCTGACAGCTGCGCCATAGGTGCAAATACCCATATAATCGGCCTATTGCTTCGGCCAGTATCGGCGACATGAAAAACGTACCTGCAGTCAATCCGGCACCCCCCGCCATCTGCTTCGACCAGGAACTGATCGAACGCTACGACGGGCGCGGCCCACGCTACACGTCCTATCCCACAGCCCTGCAGTTCAGCGAGCGTCTCGGCGAGTCCGGGTATCGCGCCAATGCGCTGGCCAGCAATGCGGGCGGAGCGCCCCTGTCGCTGTACGTGCACATCCCGTTTTGTCACTCGCTCTGCTACTACTGCGGCTGCAACAAGATCGTCACCCGCAACCAGGCCCGGGTCGAGCGCTACATGGAGATGCTGCACAAGGAAATCCTGATGCAGTCGGAACTTTTCGACCGCTCGCGGCAGACGCAGCAGCTGCATTTCGGCGGCGGTACGCCCACGTACCTCGATAACGACCAGATGGACAAACTGATGGCGACACTGCGCAGCGCGTTCAACTTCGACGAGAGCGAGGCGCGTGAGTTTTCCATCGAGGTTGATCCGAGGACCGTGGACGCCGACGGCATCAAATACCTCACCGACCTCGGCTTCAACAGGCTCAGTCTCGGCATCCAGGACTTCGATCCAACCGTGCAGGAAGCGGTAAACCGCATGCAGACCTACGAAGAGGTGGCGGGTCTCGTCAACGCGGCCAGGGATGCGAACTTCAAATCGATTTCTTTCGACCTGATCTACGGCCTGCCACACCAGAACGTTGCAAGTTTCGATGCGACGCTGGACCGGGTAATCGGGCTGCGTCCCGACCGCCTCGCGGTCTACAACTACGCGCACCTGCCGGACCGGTTCAAGGGCCAACGCATGATCAACGCCGACGACATCCCGGCACCTTCGACGAAGCTCGATATCCTGCACCGCACCATCGACCGCCTTGCCGAGTGCGGCTACATCTACATCGGCATGGACCACTTCGCGCTGCCCGAAGACGATCTCGTGCAGGCACGCGGCGACGGCACGCTGCAGCGCAACTTCCAGGGCTACTCCACGCATGGCGGCTGCGATCTGATCGGCCTGGGCGTGAGCTCGATCTCGAGCATCGGCAACGTCTACGCGCAGAACGCAGTGACCACCATGGAATACGAGACGCTCATCGAGGACGGCCACCTGCCCGTCAAGAAGGGCGTTGCCGTGGACGAAGACGACCTGCTGCGCGCCGAGGTGATCCAGGCGCTCATGTGTTACGACCGGCTCGATTTCGACACCTTCGATGCAAGCCACGGCGTCGACTTCCGTGACTACTTCAAGTCCGAACTCGAGCGCCTGCAGCCGCTGGCGAGCGACGAGCTGATCGACCTCGACCCGGACGGCATCAGCATCACCGCGAAAGGCCGGCTGCTACTGCGCTGTATCGCGATGGTGTTCGACCGTCACCTGGCCGAGATCGATACCGACAAGCGCTTCTCGCGGGCCATCTAGCAAAGCATCGCGGTTCGAGAACCGCTCCTACAGGCTAACCTCGGTGAGCCAGCCGTGCGTATCCGGCGCATTGCCGTACTGGATGGCCTGCAGCGCCTGGCGCAGCCTCTCCGTGTTCGGCCCGGCGCCGCCATCCCGCACCGGGATAGTCTTGCCGTCGTACACCAGCGTACCGACCGGGGTCAGCGTCGCCGCTGTTCCGGAGAGGGCGGCCTCGTAGCTGCCAACCCACTCGAGCAATTCCGCCACCGTGAAGTCGCGCTCGTTGACGCGATAACCGAGGTCTTTTGCAAGCGCGAGGATGGAGGCACGCGTCATGCCGTGCAGGAACGATGTGTTCAGCGGCTTGGTGATAATTTCCTCGTCGCTGATCAGCAGGAAGTTCGCGGCGCCGGTCTCCTGCACGTCGCCGCCCGGACAGAACAGCACCTGGTCGACCCCGTACTGTTCCTTCGCGTCCAGCGTCGGCCCGAGCGCCGCCGCGTAATTGCCCCCGGTTTTCGTGCTGCCGAGCTGCTCGGTGGAGCGCGCAAAGGTGTCGGCGACGAGCAGCTTCAGCGGCCTGGCACCACCAGCGAAATAGTCGCCGACAGGCGACGCCAGCACGAACAGGATCGCCTCGGTCGACGGCGCGGCGGCCGCGCCGATGTTCGGCAGGGTACCGATCAGGGTCGGCCGCAGGTAAAGCGAACTGGGCGGTTCCGGGATGTCGTCGATCTGCTGCCTCACCAGGTCCTCGACCATTCCGGCCAGCAGGTGCGCATCCGGAATGGGCAGGTGCAGCGACTTCGCGCTGCGCTGCATGCGCGCCACATGGTCGTGCAGGCGAAAAATGCGTGGCTTGCCGTCCTGCCAGCGATAGGCCTTGAAACCTTCGAAGCAGGTGCTCGCATAGTGAAAGACGTGAGATGCCGGATGCAGCGGCAGCGGTGCGAGCGGTGCGATCGCCGCCTCGCTCCAGCTGCCGTTTTCATACCGCGCGATAGCCATGTGATCGCAGAAAACGGTGCCGAATTGAGCCATGAGAATTCTAATCTGGATTAAAAATCGTGGGCGGTAACTTTGCCATTAAACGGCTATCGTTGGCCAGCCCGGCTAGAAACTCGGCGGCGTGCAGGCGGAGATCAGTTCGCAGGGTTCGCTGCCGGGATTCATGAAACTGTGCGGCTGATTACTTCTGAAGTAATAGGCATCGCCCGGTCGCAGTATCGCCGACTGTTCACCGACGGTGACCTGCAACCGGCCCTTGAGTATGAGTCCGCATTCCTCGCCCTCGTGGGTAATGGCATGCTTACCGGTGCCGGCGCCGGGCTGGTAACACTCCCTGATGAACTGGATGGCCTTACCGGTCAGGTTGGACCCGACCTGCCGGAAGGAGACGCCTCCGTCGGCGATCTCGGTCAGCTCGTCGGCTCGGAAGAACACGCGATCGGGCGTTTCCGGCTCGTCACTGAAGAATTCCGACAGGCGTACGGGGATGCCGTCGAGCACTTTTTTCAGCATGCTGACGGTCGGGTTCAGTTTGCCCGCTTCTATCTGCGAGATCGTGGCGTTGGCAACGCCGGATTGTCGCGCCAGCTGCCGTTGCGACAGCTTGTGCCGCAAGCGGATATGCCGCAGGCGACGACCGATCGGCTGGTCCATTGTCAGTTCCCCGAGGGTTGTTTAGCTTAATGAACAGTTTGGCGTCACAGGCCTGTTAAATCAACAGCTTAAGAATCCCCAACTAACTAATTGTTTAACATAGCTGCTCGGGCGTACACTCAGTCTTCATTTGCCTGTTTAGTCTGGAGCAGTCACAGCATGAGCGCACCCGCCGAAAAACTTGACGCCTTCTGGATGCCGTTCACGGCCAACCGGGATTTCAAGAAAAAGCCCCGCATTATTACGTCGGGCAGCGGCCACCACTACACGACTCTCGATGGCGACAGGATCTACGATCTGTTCGCGGGCCTGTGGACGACGGGCATCGGCCATTGCCACCCGAAGATCGTCGAGGCCGTGCAGAAACAGGTCGCGCAGCTCGACTACTCGATGACCTTCCAGTCCGGCAACGACAAGTCGTTTGCACTGGCCGACAAGGTCACCGGCATGGCACCCGAGGGCTTCAATCACGTGTTCTTCACCAACTCCGGATCGGAGTCCGTGGACACGGCACTCAAGATCGCGCTCGGCTATCACCGTGCCCGGGGAGAGGGTAACCGCACCCGGCTGATCGGCCGCGAGCGCGGCTACCACGGCGTTAACTTCGGCGGCATGTCGGTGGGGGGAATGGTGCCGAACCGCAAGGTGTTCAGTCCGAACCTGATTCCGGGCGTCGACCATATCCGCGCGACGATGGACATCAAGCACACCGCGTTCTCGCGCGGCCAGCCCGAATGGGGCGCGCACCTCGCCGACGACCTGGAGCGACTCGCGGCGCTGCACGACGGTAGTAATATCGCGGCAGTGATCGTCGAGCCGGTGGCCGGCTCAGCAGGCGTGCTGCCGCCGCCCGTTGGCTACCTCGAACGGCTGCGGGAGATCTGCGACAAGCACGGCATCCTGCTGATCTTCGACGAGGTCATCACGGCATTCGGCCGCGTCGGCAAGGCGTTTGCCGCGGAGCGTTTCGACGTGATGCCGGACATCATAACGACGGCGAAGGGTCTCACGAACGGCGTGATCCCGATGGGCGGCGTGCTGGTGCGCGACCATGTTTACGACGCTTTCATGCAGGGCCCCGACTACATGATCGAGCTGTTCCACGGCTACACGTATTCGGGACACCCGGTCGCCGCCGCCGCGGGGCTTGCCGCAATGGACGTCTACGAGGAAGAAGGCATTTTCGAGCAGGCGCACGCCCTCGAGAAACCCTTCGAGGAACTGCTGCACTCGTTCGCGGATCACGACAAGGTCATCGACGTGCGCAACTTCGGCCTCATGGGCGCAATCGAGATGGCGCCGCGGGACGGAGCGCCGGGCGCGAGAGGCCTGGAGACGCACAAGCGCTGTTTCTGGGAAGAAAAACTGATGGTGCGCAACGGCATGGACATCCTCAGCTTTTCGCCATTCCTGAATTCGAAGCTGGATGACTGGAACAAGGCGTTCGACAGCGTACGTCGCGTCCTCGACAGCATCGACTAGCCGTAGCCAGAAGGAGTACTCATGAGCGCCCGCCCCGCACACGATGTCGACACGGCGAACGTCGTCGGTCATTTCATCAACGGCCTGGACGTTGCCGATACGAATCGGCCCGAGCCGGTCACGAACCCGGCCACCGGCGAAGTGACCCGGCACGTCGCGATGGCGTCCAGGCAGACCGTCGAAGAGGCCATTGCCGCGGCGGAAGCCGCCTTCCCCGCCTGGCGCGACACACCGCCGATCAAGCGCGCGCGAATCATGTTCCGCTTCAAGCAGTTGCTCGAGGAGAATGCCGACGAGGTCGTCGCGGCCATCACGGACGAGCACGGCAAGGTGCTCGACGACGCGATGGGCGAATTCGTTCGTGGCGTGGAGGTCGTCGAATACGCCTGCGGCATCCCGGAACTGCTGAAAGGCGAGTTCTCCAAGAACGTCGGCCCGGGCATCGACAGCTGGTCGGACCACCAGCCCCTCGGCGTGGTCGCCGGCATCACGCCGTTCAATTTCCCGGCAATGGTGCCGATGTGGATGTACCCGATGGCGATCGCCTGCGGCAATACTTTCGTATTGAAACCCTCGGAAAAAGACCCGACGGCGCCATTGCTTTGCGCCCGCCTGTTCAGAGAAGCGGGGCTGCCGGACGGCGTGTTCAACCTCGTAAACGGCGACAAGGAGGCTGTAGACACGCTGCTGACCGACGAACGCGTGCAGGCGGTCAGTTTCGTGGGGTCGACCGCGGTCGCGGAGTACATCTATTCCACGGGCACGGGCAACGGCAAGCGCGTCCAGGCGCTGGGTGGCGCGAAGAACCATGCCGTCGTGATGCCCGACGCGGACATCGACAATGCGGTCAGCGCGCTGATGGGCGCGGCCTACGGTTCCTGCGGCGAGCGCTGCATGGCGATTTCCGTCGCGGTATGCGTGGGCGACGATACGGCGGACACCGTCGTCGGCAAGTTCCGTGAGCGCATCGCGGAACTCAAAGTGGGCAGTGGCACGGATACGCGTAACGACATGGGTCCGCTGGTCACCAAGGCGCACTACGACAAAGTGCGCTCTTACGTCGACCTCGGCGTCGAGGAAGGCGCCGAACTCGTCATCGACGGCCGCGAACTCGTCGTCGACGGCCACGAGGACGGCTTCTTCCTGGGCCCCTGTCTCTTCGATCGTGTCACGCGAACCATGCGCATCTACAACGAAGAGATCTTCGGCCCGGTGCTGTGCGTCGTTCGCGCCGAATCGGAGGAAGAGGCCATGCAGCTCATCGACGACCACGAATACGGCAACGGCACCTGCATTTTTACGCGCGATGGCGAGGCAGCGCGCTATTTTGCCGACAGGATCCGGGTCGGCATGGTCGGCATCAACGTGCCGCTGCCGGTACCGGTGGCCTACCACAGCTTTGGCGGCTGGAAACGCTCCCTGTTCGGCGACCTGTATGCCTACGGGCCTGACAGCGTGCGCTTTTACACGCGCCGCAAGACCATCACGCAGCGCTGGCCCTCCGGTGGCGTCCGCGAAAAGGCCCAGTACACCTTCCCGAGCAACCAGTAATCCTCCCGGGGTGGAGAATCTCTCCCGAATCGGGAACACTATGCCGTTCGCGAATCACCCGGGAGAAAAATTAATGACGAAGCGTATGCTCGCGATCGCCTGTCTCGTCCTCGCCATGCCCCTGCAGGCACAGGACTTCGCTACCTCGTTCGACGCCACCGAGGTTGCCCCCGGCATCTATATGCTGACCGGCGCGGAAGGAAAATTCGGCGGCGGCAACATGAGCGTCCTGGTCGGCGATGACCAGGTCGTGCTGATCGATGACGCCATGGTGCCCACGGCACAACCGGTGCTCGATGCGGTCAACAAGCTGGCGGGGCGCGCGCCCGACTTCGTCATCAACACCCACATTCATGGCGACCATGTCGGCGGCAACGCGCTGATGCAGCAAAACGGCTCCTACGTCGTCGCGCACGACAACATCCGCAAACGTCTCTCCGCAGACAGCACGGATGCAGGCGGAGACGACGGCCTGCCGATAATCACGTTCTCCGACTCGGTGACCTTTCACGTCAACGGGCAAGCGGTGTTCGTGTTTCACGTCCATCACGCGCATACCGATGGCGATGGCGTCATTCATTTCCGTGACCTCAACGTCATCCACGCAGGCGACATCCTGTTCAACAACCTGTTCCCGTATATCGACCTCGATAGCGGCGGCAGCGTCGAGGGTTTCATCGCGGCGCAGGAAAAACTCATTGCGATAGCGGACGACGACACGGTGTTTATTGCCGGCCATGGCGAACTGGCCGACAAAGCCGATGTCGAACGTAACCTGGCGGTGCTCGTAGACGGCCGCGAGCGAGTAAAGACACTCGTCGGCCAGGGCATGACCGAGGAGGAGGTACTGGCCGCGAATCCCCTCGCCGACTATCACGATGAATACAACTGGAGCTTCATTACAACGGAGCGAATGACCAAGACACACTATCGCGACCTGACATCGGAATAAGAGAATGGATACCAAAAAGACCGAAGACTTCGTCAACAACCTTTGGGACAGCTCGATCATCCCGGAGCTTTGCGACTACATTAAGCTGCCGAATAAATCCCCGCACTTCGATCCCGACTGGGAAAAACACGGCCACATGGAAAAGGCGGTGCAGCAACTGGAAGCCTGGTGCAAGACGCAGCCCGTGAAGGGCATGTCCGTCGAGATCGTGCGCATCGAGGGACGCACGCCGGTCCTGTTCGCCGAGATCCCCGGGGACTCGGACGACGTCGTGCTCCTGTACGGCCACTACGACAAGCAGCCGGAGTTCAGCGGCTGGGCCGAGGACCTCGACCCGTGGGAACCGACCATCAGGGACGGCAAGCTTTACGGCCGCGGCGGCGCCGACGACGGTTATGCCGTGTTCGGTTCACTCACGGCTATCCGGGCGCTGCAGGAACAGGGCATCCCGCACGCGCGCTGCGTCGTGCTCATCGAGGGTTGCGAAGAGTCCGGCAGCTTCGACCTGCCCTACTACATCGAAAAGCTCGAGGATCGCATTGGCTCGCCCGACCTTGTGGTCTGCCTCGACGCCGAATGCGGCAACTACGAGCAGCTCTGGTGCACGACGTCACTGCGCGGCAACCTGACGGGCACTCTGCGCGCGGACGTACTGACGGAAGGCGTCCACTCCGGCACCGCGAGCGGCGTAGTGCCATCGAGTTTCCGTATCCTGCGCAAGCTGCTGAGCCGCATCGAGGACGAGGACAGCGGCCAGATCAAGCCCGAAGCGCTGCACGTGGACATCCCTGAGCAGCGCATCGAGCAGGCCAGGCTCGCTGCCGAGACGCTCGGTAAAGGCGTCTACAGCAAGTATCCGTGGGCAGTTGCCGACGCAGCCCCGAGCGAATCGCCTTACGAACTGCTGCTGAACAATACCTGGCGCCCGACCTTGAGCGTGACCGGCGCCGCCGGCCTGCCGGCTCTTGTCGACGCGGGCAACGTGCAGCTGCCGTTCAATACGCTGAAGCTGTCATTCCGGCTGCCGCCCACCTGCGATGCCGACGACGCTGCGAATACCGTGAAGGACATCCTCGAAGCGGACACGCCGCCGTTATCGAAGGTGTCGTTCCGCGTCGAGTCGACAATGGCCGGTTGGAACGCACCGCCCGTGGCCGAGTGGCTCGAAGCATCGATGCAAAAAGCGTCCGAGGCATTCTTCGGCAAACCGTCGATGTACATGGGTACCGGCGGCACGATTCCGTTCATGGGCATGCTGGGCGAGAAGTTCCCCGAGGCGCAGTTCCTCATCACGGGGCTGCTCGGTCCGAACTCGAACGCGCACGGCCCCAACGAGTTCCTGCACATCGACACCGGCAAACGCGTGACGAGCTGCGTCGCGCAGGTGCTCGCCGATCACCACGCGCACAAGACCGGCGTCAAAGCCGCCGCCTGACAGGCGCGATATGCCTACCGCGGCGGGCGAGGCATTTATCTCCCTCATGGCTCGCTTCGCTGCGCTTTACTTCGGTCGACAAACGCCTCGCCCGCCGCTCCGCGAGATTCCTGCCCGGTCATGCGACGGATCATGCATTAGCCTGAGAAAAGCCTCAGGTCGTGTCAGGCAAGGCGGAAGCGACCGAGAAAGCGCAGTGTACACGGTACGTACATGAGCATTTCGAGGGCGCTTTCAACGCCGCCTGACGCGGGCTGAGGGTTTTCCTAGGTGGTGAACATGATCATGATGCCGGCGGCCACGGCCGACCCGATGACGCCGGCGACGTTCGGCCCCATGGCATGCATCAAGAGGATGTTGTGCGGGTTCGCTTCGAGACCGACCTTGTTGGCGACACGTGCGGCCATCGGCACCGCCGAGACGCCCGCGGCGCCGATCAGCGGGTTGATCGGGTTGTGCGACAGCTTGTTCATCAGCTTGGCCATCAGCACGCCGCTGGCCGTGCCGATCGCGAATGCAACGACACCGAGTACGAGGATCCCCAGCGTCTCGACCGACAGGAACTGTTCTGCGCTGAGCTTGGAACCCACCGATAGCCCGAGAAAAATCGTCACGATGTTGATAAGTGCATTCTGCGTCGTGTCGGACAGGCGGTCGACGACGCCACATTCGCGCATCAGGTTGCCGAAGGCCAGCATGCCCAGTAGCGGCGCCGCCGTCGGCAACAAAAGGGCAACGAGCAACAACAACACAATGGGAAACAGGATGCGCTCGGTCTTCGATACTTCGCGCAACTGCACCATGTGAATCTTGCGCTCGTCCTCCGTCGTGAGCAGCCGCATGATCGGCGGCTGGATGATCGGGACCAGCGCCATGTAGGAGTATGCGGCGACGGCGATCGCGCCCAACAGCTGCGGCGCGAGCATGCCCGACACGTAGATGGCCGTCGGACCGTCGGCACCGCCGATAATGCCGATCGCGGCCGCTTCTTTCAGGGTGAAGTCCATGACGCCGAGTTCTGTCATGGCCAGCGCGCCGAGCAGCGTGGCGAAAATGCCGAACTGCGCCGCGGCGCCCAGGAACAGCGTGCGCGGATTCGCGAGCAGCGGCCCGAAATCCGTGAGCGCGCCGACGCCCATGAAGATGATCAGCGGAAACGCGCCGGTCGTGATGCCCACCTCGTAGGAGAGGTAAAGCAGGCCTCCGGGCTCGGCGATGCCGGCGCCCGGGATGTTGCTGAGAAGTCCGCCGAAACCGATCGTGACCAGCAGCAGGGGCTCGAATTTCCTGACGATGCCGAGGTACAGCAGCGCCAGGCAAATAACCAGCATCGCGGCCTGGCCGCCCGTCATCAGATACAGACCCGAGCCGCGCCAGATTTCGAGGATCAGCTCCATCAGCCGGCGATGGCTACCAGCGAATCACCGACGGCGACGACGTCGCCCTCGCGGACGAACACGTCGCTGACCGTCCCGGCTTTGGGCGCACTCACGGTGGTCTCCATTTTCATCGCTTCGACCACGAGCAGGGGCTGCCCCTCTTCGACGCGGTCGCCGGGGGCGACGTGAACCTTGAAGATATTGCCGGCGAGTACTGCTTTGACCGCGTCGCCCGAAGAACGGGGTGCCGGTTTGTTCCTTTCGCCTGCCTGGCGTACCGCTTCCAGCTCACCGTCCTCGGCCACTTCGACCGTGAATTCCCGGCCATTGACGCGCACGGAGTACACCGCGGGCCCCTGTGTCGCCGCTGCCGGAGCAGCCGGCACCTGCGGCGCCTCGAATTCGGGTGGCGGCTCGAAGGCTTCAGGGTTGCCGCGATTCTGCAGGAAACGGATGCCGATCTGCGGAAACAGTGCGTAGGTCAGGACGTCGTCGATGACGTCTGACGCGAGATGGATCTTCTTCTCGATGGCGATGTGATTGAGCTTCTCCGTCTGCAGATCGAGCTCCGGCTCCAGCAGGTCGGCCGGGCGACAGGTCACGGGTTCGGCACCCTCGAGCACGCGCGCCTGCAGCCCTTCGTTCACCGCGGCAGGGGTCGCGCCGTATTCGCCCTTGAGGATACCCGCGGTCTCCTTCGTGATCGTTGCATAGCGCTTGCCGGAGAGAACATTGATAACCGCCTGCGTTCCAACGATCTGGGATGTCGGCGTCACGAGCGGCAACATGCCGAGATCGCGGCGCACCTGGGGGATCTCCTCCAGTACCGCATCGAGCTTGTCGCCGGCATTCTGTTCGCGCAGCTGGTTCTCGAGGTTCGTCAGCATGCCACCCGGGACCTGAGCGACCAGGATGCGGGAATCGACGCCCTTTAGCCCGCCTTCGAACTTCGCGTACTTCTTGCGGACCTCGCGGAAATAGGCGGCAATTTCTTCGAGCGCCTGCAGGTCCAGGCCCGTATCGCGCTCCGTGCCTTCCAGTATCGACACCAGGGATTCCGTGGGTGAGTGGCCGTAGGTCATGCTCATCGACGAAATCGCCGTATCGATGTTGTCGATACCCGCCTCGGCGGCTTTCACGCAGGTCGCTGTCGAGAGCCCCGTCGTGGCGTGGCACTGCATATGGATCGGGATATCGACTGCCTCCTTGAGCCGGCTGACGAGTTCGAACGCAACATAGGGGCGCAACAGTCCCGCCATGTCCTTGATGCAGATCGAATGCGCGCCCATGTCCTCGATGCGCTTGCCGAGATCGACCCACAGGTCGATCGTGTGCACCGGGCTTACCGTGTACGAGATGGTGCCCTGGGCATGCTTGTCGACCTTGATCGTCGCCTTGATCGCGGTTTCGAGGTTCCTCAGGTCGTTCAGCGCATCGAAAATACGGAACACATCGACGCCATTGACCGCACAACGCTCGACGAACTTCTCGACCAGGTCGTCGGCATAATGCCGGTAGCCGAGTATATTCTGGCCGCGGAACAGCATCTGCTGCGGCGTATTCGGCATGGCCGCTTTCAGGCGGCGAATGCGCTCCCACGGGTCTTCCCCGAGGTAGCGAATGCAGGCGTCGAATGTCGCCCCGCCCCAGGACTCGATCGACCAGAAGCCGATCTTGTCGAGCTTGCCGGCGATCGGCAGCATGTCATCGATTCGCATACGCGTCGCGAGCAGGCTCTGGTGCGCGTCACGCAGCACGAGTTCGGTAATACCGAGGGGTTTCTTTTCGCTCATAACATGCCTTCGTCAGTCAGGATCGGCGGTGCCGGCGGATTGCTGCGGCTATTGCGGCTACCTCTTCGTGAGTTACTTCGTCATCGGGCACCGCAGGATGGAATCGCCTTACCGCGGCCGCCATGAGCGACATTGCGCCGACGAGAACGGTCAGAAAGACGAAAACCGTTCCCATGCCGGCAATCATCAGCATAGTGCCCAGTTCGAGCAGGCTTTCTTCCATGACGTCCGAGGTCTACAAAGCGGGAGCGGGCAATTATACTGGATCGGGCCCGTTGACAAAGCCGCGAATCCGAACATGCGACACGAATCAGACAGCACTGCTGCCAGGCGCAGCTATTCGGCACTCCTGTTGCTGCTGCTGGTCGTGTCGGGAGAGCACTCGGGTGCCGGGGAGACAGACATTTCCGGCGGGACCGAGGTCATCATCGCTGCGCCGGTCCCGAAAGACGAGGATCTCGAAGCCGCCGGAGCCGTTATCGGCAATATCGTGCTCGAGAGGCGCAATATTTTCGATCTGTCGGACCCGAAAGAAAACAAGTGGCTTTATCGCTGGGCGAACCGGCTGCACGTCGTAACCCGCGACCGGGTCATCCGCAACCAGGTCCTGTTCGAAGACGGCGATGCCTACTCCGGGCGGCTGCTCGAGGAAAACGAACGCATCGTGCGCTCGAATCGCTTTATTTATGACGCAAAGGTCGAGCCCATCCGTTACGAAGACGGCGTCGTGGATGTGCGGGTCACGACACAGGACGTCTGGTCGCTGACGCCGGACGTATCGTTTTCCCGCAGCGGTGGCGAGAACCGCACCGCGCTCGGCATCGAGGAAACCAACCTGCTCGGCCGCGGCCAGCTGTTGCGCCTGAAGTGGATCGACAACGTCGACCGCACCTCGACACAATTCGATTTCGAGGACAGGAATCTCGGCAGCAGCTGGGTATCGATGTTTCTTCGCGTTGCCGACAACTCCGACGGAGAAACCCAGTTCCTGTCCGTCGTCCGGCCGTTTCACGCGCTCGACGCACGCTGGTCGGGCGGCAGCTGGGTCTCCATTGACGACCGGCGCACGGCGCTCTACCGGCTTGGAGACGAGGCGGCGGAATACCGCCACGAACGCGATTACGTCACGGGATTCGGCGGCTGGTCGGCGGGCCTCCGCAATGGCTGGGTGCGGCGCTGGTCGGCCGGCTACGTGTTTGATGACAACCGGTTCTCGGAGGCCGCCGATCCCACACTCCCTGCCGTCATTCCGGAGGACCGCAAGCTGGTATACCCGTTCCTGGGGATCGAAGTCCTGCAGGATGCGTTCAGCACGACGAGCAACACCAACCAGATCGGGCGTACCGAGGACTTCTACATGGGCACGCGCTTCACGGCGTCGCTGGGCTGGGCGGACGAGGGCTTCGGCGCCGATCGCGATGCGCTGATCGTATCCGCGACCTTTAACATGAGCTTCGGGTCGCTGGATAAAACGGCGCTGCTGCTGACCGGCAGCACCCAGGGGCGCCGCGAGGGTGGCGACAGCAAGAACGCGGAAACGTCGATCCGGGCGCGTTTCTACCACCGTCAGTCCGAGAAACGCCTGTTCTTCATGGAACTCTCCGGTACGGCGGGGCACGACCTCGACCTGGACAACCCGGTGCAGCTCGGCGGCAAATCGGGGCTGCGCGGCTATCCTCTGCGTTACCAAAGCGGCGATTCCAAAGCGCTGATCTCGATCGAGCAGCGCTATTTCACGGACTGGTTTCCCTGGCGCCTGTTCCGCGTCGGCGGCGCAATATTCGCCGACGTCGGCCGTACCTGGGGCGACAACCCGGTCGGCGAACAGAATTACGGCTGGATGAAGGACGTTGGCTTCGGTTTGCGCTTCGCCCCCACGCGCTTCAGCACCAGCAAGGTCGCCCATCTCGATTTTGCCTTTCCGCTGGACGGCGACCCGTCGATCGACAGCCTGCAGATCCTGTTGGAAGCCAAACGCAGCTTCTAGCCCGCCTCAGGAAAACCTCAGCAAACAATCAGCGGTCCCGCAGGCCTTTTGCCGCGCCACGTTCGATGATGTACGCGTCGAACAACGGCACGCAAAGGAGATCACCATGAAAGCCAGTGTTATCTCGTTGTCGCTACTAGCAGCTGCAGCGATCACATTGTCGGGCTGCAGCGCGACGCAGCACCGCGCCGAGGTCCGCGACGATACCATCGACCGGGTGACCGTCGGCACAGTCCAGCGGGAGATCAGGGTCGGCATGCCGACCGCCGAGGTCGCCGCGATACTCGGTGCACCGAACATCGTTTCCACGGACGCAGACCGCAACGAGGTCTGGATCTGGGACAAGATATCCAGCGACGTCTCGTACTCTCGTAGCAGCGGTGTCGTCGCCGGGCTCGTGATTGGCAGCTCCGGGGGCGGTGCGGGCGGCGGCAGCAAGAATGCCGGCGCCAGCAGCTCATCGCAACGCACGCTGACCGTCATCGTGAAATTCGACGCAGCGGGCCGCGTGCGTGACTTCTCGTACCGTACTTCCAGTTTCTGACAGGCCACCAAGGGAGACTGCGATGAAGATTTTCTCGAGCATCCTGCTGGCCGGGGTCTTCGCCGCCCTTGCAGGCGGTTGCGCATCGGCGCCGCCTGCCGCGAAAAGCGGCATCGAGCTGCAGGCCTACCAGGCGAAAGAATTCGCAACGGGCAAACGAGCTGCCTTCTCGGCAACGATGTCGGTATTTCAGGACCTGGGTTTCATCATCGATGACGGCGACTTCGACACGGGGCTCATCACCGCAACCGGCCCCACGCGGCGGGACGAACTGGGCATGAGCGACCTGCTCGCCCAGGTCCTGGCAGGGACCGATACGCGCGGCGCCCAGCACCGCAGGGCAACGGCGTTCGTGGAGAAAATGCCCTCGGGGGCCGTGCGGATCCGCCTCAACTTCGTCGATAACTCCGTGGCGTTCCCGGGCGCCGTGCAGCAATCACGGCCGGTGCAGGACGCCGCGTTCTACCAGGCGACGTTCGAACTGATCGACAAGGCGATATTCGTGAGATCGGCGACGTCCTAGTGCGGACGCGGTCGTTGCGAGGCAATTAGCGGCAGAGTTCGTCCTTCTTCGCCTTGGTTTCGGCGATAGTCGCGGCAGCGTCTTTTTCGCTGAGGTACTCGCGCTCGCCGGCGTCATTGGTGCGATACAGCCTGGGTGCATTCGCGTAGGACTCGAAGATCTCGGTTGCCCGCTTGCAGTAGTAGGCGTCGGCCGCCTCGCGCTCGGCGCGTTCCTCGGCGGTTTCGCCGGGATACGCATAACCGTCGTCGCTATCCGATTCCTCGAGGTCATCGAGCGTGCCGCTCGAATGCCAGACCAGCTGCACGCTGACGGCGTCTTCATGGCCCGGCGTGTCGGCGTAATGGCGCTTGCCGTTTTCGTCGATCCAGGTGTAGATCGCCTTCATGGTATCGACGAAATGGGTCTTGCCGCTTGCGTCAACCCATTTCCAGACGTCAGCGGCTGCCGGCAGGCACAGGCCGATCGTCAGCGCGAATATCGTCAGTAATCTCGTCATGATGGCTCCTGGCAGAGCCAAGTATGGGGTTTTGCGCCCAGGAAACCGGTGACTGGCGTCACAAATTCACGCTGGCAGCCGCCGCCTCAGGGCGTCATCGAAGGCACGATTTCGTAGACTCCGTAGCCGTCCTCGAACAGCAACTCCTTGAGGCGCGTGCCCGTGAAGGCGTTGACGCGCGCGGCGGTGCCCGCGTCTGCCGACTCCAGCCATTGTCGGAAAAGGCCGGTGTGCACGACCAGGTGGCTGTACCCGAGATCCAGGAGCCGGTCCGCGATCGCGTCACCGGATGCCGATTGCCTGGCAACGCTCGTGAAGACTTCGTTCACCACGATAGCGTCTGCGGAGAAGTAATAGCGGCGATTCCCGAGGTACAGGCCGAGGACCTTCTTTCCGGGCGGGACGACATGGTTCGCGAGCGAGATGGCCGCGTATTCCGGACGGTGCTGCCGGACGTACGTGGCGTAGTCCTGCTTCCCCGTGACGTAGGGCACGGGATCGACCTTGTCGAAAAGCGCATGGGCATAAAGCAGGTTCGGCGCGAAGTACGCGGCGACGATCAATCCCGTCACCGCATTGACCCACGGCGTCGGGCCAAGCCGTTTGGTGAGCTGCTCATGGATGGACCAGAGTCCGTATGTGGCGAGCACCACGAGCGGCGGCACTATGGTCGCGAGCCACCGCAACCGCATGTCAACCAGCAGGAACACCAGCACGATCATCAACGATGCGTATGCACCCAGCAGCAGCGGATCCCTGTGCCTGAACCCCGCCCTCTTCGCGAGCGCGAGAAACGCCAGCGGCAGCAATAGCAGAAAAGGATTCAGCCTGCCGTCAAAATACTTCGGGTTGTTGTCCTCGCCTTCGAAGAAGATACGCAACGGGATCGCAAGCGTGTACGGCAGGCTCTCTTCGTATACGAGCCGCCGCGTCAGCAACGGCCCCAATGGTTTCTCCCCCTGCGACGGCCACTCGCGAATGACGGCACGCACGTGCGCATCCGCATCCCGGGCCTCGGACGACGGCGTCATCTCGGCCGCATCCTGTCCGAATACGCCTTGCGCCAGCGGATACAGCGGATTGCCCGTCAGGCTGTAGTTGCGGATGAGCCATGGGGAGAACACCAGCATGGAGAGCGCGACAAACAGTACCCCGAACTTCACGGCATTCAGCTGCTCGGCATGCGGGTTTTCACGCCGATACAGGTAGAAGAACGGCAGCAGCAGGCTCAATACGAGAAAAGAAACGAGGGCGTTGTATTTCGTTCCCAGCGCCAGGCCGCTGCAAACGGCGGCAAGCACGAGCCAGCGGGTCCTGCCCGTGTCCTCGAGCCAGATTGCCAGGCTGAACAAAGCGGCGGTTGTGAAAAAGATGAGCCCGAGATCGACATACACCGTCACGGACAGTTTCACGATCAGCGGCAGCGTCAGGAACAGCAGTCCACTTAGCGCCGCCCAGGATGGCCCTATCCTGCGCCGGACGAAGAGAAAGATCAGCAGGGCCGTGAGCAACGCAAACGTGAAATGCAGGTACTTCGCCGCGACGTCGTGGCCGAGCGCGACCGGCAGCATGTAGAAAACATCGAGCAGCTGCGGATAGTAGGAAAACAGGATGTCCGGCCTTTCGTGAATGCCGCCGGCCTCGACCCAGAGCTTCGGTACCGCGAGGTGATGCGTCAACGCATCGCGGCTGACCGGCGGGACGCTGGCGAGCAGGATGATCCAGAGTACGTGTATCACGTACGCGGCAGCGAACAGTGTTTTGGAACGTGTTGACATCGACTACCCGGGCGGCGATGACAGGGCAGTCTACACGCGGTCAGGTGCGATACAAGAACGCAGCTCTCATTCCGGCTAGCGCCGGTCGATGCGGCGCCAGTTGGTCGTCGGCGAGCGCTTGTTCCAGCCATAGTAAGGGTGCCGGTGCAGCAGCTCCGGTTTGCGAAACACCATCACCAGCAACGCACCTGCCGCAAAACCGCCGACATGTGCCCAGAACGCAACACCGCCTTCCCCGCCCACCGACCCGAAGCCGCCGATAACCTGCAGCAGGAACCAGTAACCGAGCATGAATACGGCGGGGACGGCGATGGTCGTCACGAAGAAGCCCAGAAAGATCAGCAGGTGCACATGCACGCGCGGATACAGCAGGACGTACGCTCCCATGACACCGCCGATGGCGCCCGAGGCGCCGACCATGGGAACCGTCGACTGCGGATTCGCGCCGACCTGCAGCGCTGCAGCCGCGACACCGCACAGAAGATAGAAGATCACGAAGCGGACAGGGCCCATCGCGTCTTCGACATTATTGCCGAATATCCACAGGAACCACATGTTGCCGATGATATGGAACCAGCCGCCGTGCATGAACATCGAGGTAAACACCGTCGGCCAGGACGTGCCGTTGCCGAGTTCACACCAGGTGTTGGCACCGAGCTGAACCTGCGTGCCCGCGCTGACGGTTCCCAGCAGCTCGCCGGGTATCAGTCCGAGCTGGCAAATCGATCCCGCCAGCAGCGGATTCGATCCCAGCCCCTGGACGAATACCCAGGCGAGGACATTGATAGCGATGATGCCGATCGTCGCATACGGAATCAGTATCTGCGGGTTGTCGTCTCGGATTGGAAACACGTTCGATTTCCAGGGGCAGTTTGACCTACACTCGCGCTTCCGTTGTGAGAGCGCCAATGCAAAACGAGAACATGATACACATCGTCGGGTGTCATGCCGAAGGCGAGGTCGGGGACGTCATCGTCGACGGCGTGGCGCCGCCGCCTGGTGACACGGTCTGGGAACAGTCACGCTGGATTGCACGTGACGACCGCCTGCGCCGGCTGGTGCTCAACGAACCTCGCGGCGGCGTGTTCCGACACATCAATCTTCTCGTACCCCCGAAGCACCCGGAAGCCGACGCCGCGTTCATCGTGATGGAACCCGTGGACACGCCGCCGATGTCCGGCTCGAACGCTATCTGCGTGGCAACCGTCATTCTCGAGACCGGCATCGTGCCGATGATGGAGCCGGAGACGCGGCTCTTGCTGGAGGCCCCTGGCGGACTGGTCCGCGTCACGGCCCGCTGCGACGACGGGAAAGTCCGCTCGGTCCGCATCCGCAATGTGCCCTCGTTCGCCTGTGCGCTCGACCGCTCGCTCGACGTTCCCGGACTCGGCCGGCTGAAGGTCGACACGGCTTTCGGTGGCGACAGTTTCGTGGTGGTCAATGCCGATGGCCTCGGTTTCGAGCTCGTAGCGAGGGAGGCCCGCGAACTCGCGGAACTCGGCGTGCGCATCTCCACCGCCGCGACGGAACAGCTCGGTTTCACGCACCCGGAAAATCCCGACTGGACGCACATCTCGTTCTGCCTCTTCGCTTCACCGGCAGACAGGCGCGGTGACGTCCTCGAGACACGCCATGCCGTCGCGATCCGGCCCGGCAAGATTGACCGCTCCGCCACCGGCACAGGCGTCTCGGCACGCCTGGCCCTGTTGCATGCCCGCGAGGCCATTGCGCCGGGCGAATCGCTGCGCGCACGGTCGATCATCGATTCCTCATTCACGGGACGTATCGAGGGCGAGACCATGGTAGGTGACATGATGGCCATTATCCCGAGTGTGGAGGGACGCGCATGGCGCACGGGCGATCGGCGGATTTTCGTCGATCCGGACGATCCCTGGCCGCAGGGCTACCGGGTGTCGGATACGTGGCCGTCTGCCTAGATCGGCAGCACGGTGGAGTGCTTGATCTCGGAAAGCGCAATACTCGAATTGATTTCCTGTATTCCCGGAAGCTGTGACAGCTTCTCGAAGAAGAACTGCTCGTAAGACTTGATGTCTTCAGTGACGATGCGCAGCAGAAAATCGACGTTGCCGAGCAATACGTAGCAGTCGAGCACCTGGGGATAGCTGCGGACCGCTTCCGCGAATGCGGCGAGGTTGCTGCGGCCGTGCGAGGTCAGCTTGACCTGGGCGAACACCATCGTGTTCAGACCGATCTTTTCACGGTCGATTTTGACGGCCTGCTCACGAATGATGCCCTCCTCGCGCAAGCCCTGCATGCGGCGCCACACGGCGGACTGCGACAGCCCGATTTGTTCGCCGATGGCCGCCGCGTTAATGCCCGGCTGCGACTGCAACAGGTCGAGGATCCTGCGATCCACGGGATCGATGTGAACAGACTGCATTTCTCATGCCCTTTTTCGCAAATTATTCGATAAATTATGCGCTTTATAAAGACTTACGACAACAATTAGAGACAAATTCCGGCTCTGAGAGGGATATATTAGCGGCAGGTTTCTGTGTACGGGGGATGCTTCCATGGGCATTTTCAACCATCCCGAGTTTGACCATCACGACTCCATTCACTTCTTCGAAGATCCGGCCTCCGGCCTCAAGGCCATCATTGCCATTCACTCGACCGCGCTGGGCCCCGCCGCCGGTGGGTGCCGTCGCTGGGCTTACGCGAGCGACGATCTTGCGCTTACCGACGTATTGCGCCTGTCGCGGGGTATGACCTACAAGAACGCCGTCGCCGGGCTGCCATTCGGTGGCGGCAAGTCGGTGATTCTTGCCGGAGAGCATGCACCCAAGTCCAACGCGCTCTTCGAAGCGTTCGGGCGCGCAATCGATTCGCTGCAGGGCCGATACATTACGGCCGAGGACGTTGGCATTTCTGTCGACGACATGAGGATCGTGCGCGGCGAAACACCTTTCGTGTCGGGGCTCCCGCAGAGCGGCGCGGCCGCCGGCGGTGACCCCTCTCCGTGGACGGCCCTCGGCGTATTCCAGGGGATCCAGGCAGCGGCAGCTGCGCGCCTCGGTTCAGAGTCCCTCGAAGGTGTCACGGTTGCGGTGCAGGGTGTCGGTCATGTCGGAATTTACCTGTGCAAGCTGCTTCACGAGGCGGGGGCAAAGCTGCTCGTCGCCGACGTCAACCGGGATAACCTGGTGAGTCTTTGCGACCAGGTGCCAGCCACGGTGGTCTCACCGCGGGACATCCTGTTCAGCGACGCAGACGTAATTGCGCCCTGCGCGCTCGGTAACGTGCTCAACTCGGAGACGATTCCGCGCATCCGCGCGAAGATCGTGGCGGGTGCCGCAAACAACCAGCTCGCTTCGGTGGAGGACGGCGCCCGGCTGACCGAACGCGGTATCCTCTACGCGCCCGACTACGTCATCAACGCCGGCGGCGTGATAAGCGTTGCCAACGAGTATCTCGGCAACATCACGGCAGCAAAGGTGCGCAGCGAAGTCTGCCGCATTCCGGACCGGCTGCGACGCATTTTTGCCGACGCCGAGAGCAGCGCACGGCCGACAAACGTGGTTGCCGACGAACTCGCGCAGCAAATCGTCGCCAAAGGTCGGCAAAGCAAAGACACCAAACAGTCAACAGCGGACCGCCGTTTCGCGTAAAATACGTCGGCTGCCTTTGCCAAACAACAAGGACCCTGCAAAGCATGGCAACCAAGAAGTCACGACTGCATATCCCACGGCCAACAGCACGTCCGGGCGAAGAACCCGACTTCAGCTATCTCGATTTGTCGGGCGCCGGAGAAGTCGACAAGCCGTCAATCAATGCGCGCACGCGGGACATCGAGTTCCTGAGCGGCGGCCTGGTGCGGATTCTCGATGACGACCATCACGCCGTCGGCCCCTGGAATCCGGACCTCGACCCGGCGAAGCTGCAGGTCGCGCTGCGATGGATGCTTCTGAACCGACAGTTCGACAAGCGCATGTGGCAGATCCAGCGACAGGGACGCATCTCGTTCTACATGGAAGCCGCCGGTGAGGAGGCGGTCTCAATCGGCGCTGCGATGGCGCTGCGGTCGGGCGACATGTGTTTCCCGTCCTATCGCAACCAGGGGCTGTTCATGTACCGCGGCGTCAAGTTAGTGGACATGATGTGCCAGTGCCTGTCGAACACGCGAGACATGTGCAAGGGCCGCCAGCTACCCATCATGTACCACTCGAAGAGCGGCAACGTGTTCTCGATTTCGGGCAACCTCGCCACCCAGTACCCGCACGCGGTCGGCTGGGCAATGGCCTCCGCGATCAAGGGTGAAGACCACATCGCGGCCTCCTGGCTCGGTGATGGCAGCACCGCGGAAGCGGATTTCCATCATGCTCTGACATTCGCGGCCGTCTACCAGGCGCCGGCCATCCTCAACGTCGTCAACAACCAGTGGGCCATCTCGACGTTCCAGGGAACCGCCGGCGGAGAACGGCGGCCTTTCGCCGCACGCGGCCTCGGACTGGGAATTCCCGGCATTCGCGTCGACGGCAACGATTTGCTCGCCGTGTATGCCGTAACCCTGTGGGCGGCGGACCGCGCACGCCGCGGCGGTGGACCCACGTTGATCGAGAACGTGACCTACCGGGGCGGCGCACACTCGACGAGTGACGACCCATCCAAGTACCGGCCCAAGGACGAGTGGGCCGCATTCCCGCTCGGGGACCCGATCGAGCGGCTCAAGCAGCATCTCATCGTGGAAGGCCACTGGTCTGAGAAAAAGCACGAGGCGCTCGAGGAGGAGCTCAAGGCCGAAGTTCTCGCTGCTTGGAAGGAAGCGCAGCAATACGGCACGATGACCGAGGGGCCGTTCCTCGATTCGTCGACGATGTTCGACGACGTGTATGCCGAGACGCCGCACCACCTCGAGTCGCAACGTCGCCGCTTGCGCGAGGTCGAATCCGGCAACGGCAACGGAGGGACCTCCTGATGGCCCAGATGAACATGATCGAGGCGATCCGCTCCGCGCTTGATATCGTCATGGACAAGGACCCCAATGTCGTCATACTGGGCGAGGATGTCGGCTATTTCGGCGGCGTATTCCGCTGCACAGACGGGCTGCAGCGCAAGTACGGTGAACATCGCGTCATCGACGCGCCCATCGCCGAAGGCGGCATCATCGGTACCGCAATCGGCATGGGCGTCAACGGTCTCCGGCCTGTCGCGGAAATACAGTTCGCCGACTATATTTACCCCGGATTCGACCAGGTCGTCAGCGAACTCGCGAGAATCCGGTATCGCTCCTGCGGTGAGTTCTTCTCCCCGGTGACGATCCGCACCCCGTGTGGCGGCGGCATTCGCGGCGGCCAGACCCACTCGCAAAGCCCCGAGGCCATTTTCGCGCACGTCAGCGGCATCAAGACGGTCATGCCATCGAACCCTTACGACGCCAAAGGCCTCCTGATCGCGTCCATCGAATCGGATGATCCGGTCCTGTTCTTCGAGCCCAAACGCATTTACAACGGTCCCTTCGATGGCGACCCGGATAAGCCGGCCGTGGGTTGGAGTTCGCACCCCAAGGGCGAAGTCCCGGAGGGGCACTACACGGTGCCTCTCGGCGCGGCGGAAGTCGTGCGCGAAGGCAGCGAACTGACAATCGTCACCTACGGGACGCTGGTGCATGTCGCCGTCGCCGCCGCGGAAGCAACCGGTGTTGACGCCGAAATCGTCGACGTCCGCTCGATTTCACCGCTCGACACCGACACGCTCGCCGACTCCGTCAGGAAGACCGGCCGCTGCATCGTGGCGCACGAGGCAACGCGCTTCGGCGGCTACGGAGCCGAACTTGCCGCCCGCATCCAGAAGGAATGCTTCTGGCATCTCGAGGCGCCGATCGGGCGCATCGCGGGTTGGGATACGCCCTATCCGCACGCTTTCGAGTGGCAATATTTCCCCGGCAAGAAACGCATGATGGCGGGCATTCGCAGCATCATGGAGATCGAATGAGCGAGTACATCTTCAAACTTCCGGACCTTGGCGAGGGCACGGTCGAATCCGAGATTGCCGAATGGTTCATAGCCGTCGGCGACCAGGTTAACGAAGAGGACGTGGTCGGGACGATGATGACCGACAAGGCGGCCGTCGAACTGTCGTCGCCGGTGTCGGGGAAAGTCGTCAAGCTCGCCGGCGAGCCGGGCGACATCGTTGCCGTTGGCGCGCCGCTGGTAGTCTTCGAGACCGACGCGAAGCCCACTGCAGAACCTGCGCAGGCTGCAGAGCAACAGGCTGCCGAACCCCCGCCGGCAGAGCCGGCGGACGAGCCTGAAGCCGCGCCGCAGGCGCAGGAAGGCACGCTGGACCGCAAGCGCGTGATGGCTTCCCCGGCCATACGCCGCCGCGCCAGGGAGCTGGGCGTCAACCTCTCGCACGTGCCCGGGTCCGGCCCGGGCGGCCGCATAACGCGGACCGATTTCGACCAGTACCTCAAGCGGCAGGCGGCTGCCGGTGGACCCGCTGCCGAATACGCCGCACAGACGCCGGTCCCGGCGACGACCGAAGTCAAGGTCATCGGCCTGCGGCGCATCATCGCCGAGCGGATGTCGGAAGCCAAGCGCGAGATTCCACACTTCGCCTACGTCGAAGAAATCGACATAACCGAACTCGAAGCACTGCGAAAGCACCTCAACGACAAACAAGCCGATCCCTCGGCACGACTGACGTTGTTACCGTTTCTCGGCCTTGCCCTGATACGGGCACTGCGCGACTTCCCGCAGTGCAATACGACTTACGACAAGGGGCGCAACGTGCTGCGGCGGCACGGGGCGGTGAACCTCGGCATTGCGACCCAGACGCCAGACGGTCTCAAGGTCCCGGTAGTACACAATGCCAACAACCTGTCGATCGATGCGCTCGCCGCGGCGATTCGGCGCGTTTCACAGGCGGCAAAGGACAATAGCGCAAAGAAGGAAGAACTGAGCGGTTCTACGATCACCATAACCAGCCTCGGCAAGCTCGGCGGTATCGTCTCCACGCCGGTGATCAACCAGCCCGAGGTGGCTATCATCGGGGTCAATCGAGCAGTCGAACGGCCGGTCGTGATTAACGGCCAGGTCGCGGTGAGATTGATGATGAATCTTTCGTCGTCCTTCGATCACCGCTTCGTAGACGGGTACGATGCCGCAGCAATGATCCAGAGCATCAAGGAGATGCTCGAGCATCCGGCAACGATATTCCTGCCCCGATGAACAGGTACGTCTTCGAGCCCGCGCCACCTGTCTCGGTCGAGGTCTCAGGTACTGACGCCCGTTTCCCCGTCAATCGCATTTTCTGCGTCGGCCGCAACTACGCCGCACATGTGCGCGAAATGGGTTTCGATCCGGAGCGCGAAGCGCCCTGTTACTTCACCAAAGCCAGCTGCTGCATCGCAGCGTCCGGCAGCGAGATACCCTACCCGCCGGCCACGGCAAACTATCACCATGAAATCGAGCTGGTTGCTGCTGTCGGCAAGGCAGGCTTCGAGCTTGCGGCGGATGAGGCATTGTCCATAGTGTACGGCTATGCCTGCGGACTCGACATGACGCGACGTGATTTGCAGGTCGCCTCCCGCGAGAGCAAGGGACCGTGGGACATCGGCAAGGACTTCGAGAACTCGGCGATCATCAGTCCGATAAGGCCGGCAGCAGAAATCGGTCATCCTTCGAGCGGGCGCATTCAGCTATCCGTCAACGGTGAGCGGCGCCAGGACTCCAACCTCGACAAGCTCATCTGGTCCGTTCCCGAGATCGTCTCTCACCTGTCGCGGTTCTACCGCCTGGAGCCCGGCGACCTGATCTACACGGGTACACCGGACGGCGTCGGCCCGGTCGAACCCGGCGATCGGATCACGGGCAGCGTCGCGGCCGTGGGGGAAGTGGCGCTCGCAATACGCCGCTAGTTGCCGCCGGCAAGATTGCCCGAACTTAGCAGGCTCCCGGCAGACTAATCTCTACATAAGAACAAAGCAGGGGCCACCGATGAGATTATTACTGCCTGCAAGTGCGCTGATGCTTTTAATTGCATCCTGCGGCGGAGACGGTGGCGGCAGCCCGACGGCTCCGCCGCCAACGCCCGTGACGCCCAGCGCATCGGAGCAGCTTGCCGAAGATCTGCAAGGCCTGACGCTCGACGAATTTTATGACGAGTCGTTCGCGGCGCTGATCACACGCAGCCCCGAGACCGTTGTGTGGGAAGCGCTGGAATCCGTATTTCCATTGCAGGGTGCCGAGCTCGACGACGTATCCGATGCATTCCAGCGCGAGACGTTCTCCATGTACCAGGTCGTGCTTGACGCTCTGCGAAGCTACGACCGTGACGTCCTCGCCGTCGATGAGCGGCTCGACTACGACATCTACGAGTATTTCCTGCAGGACACTGTCGATCGGCTCGATTTCATCTATTACGATTTCCGTGCCACGTATATGAACTTCAGTGTTCAGCGCAGCACTCAGCGCTTCTTTACGGACATTCATCCCGTCGAGACGCCGCAGGATGCGGAGGACTACATTGCGCGGCTGCAGTTGGTCGACGACAAGTTCGACCAGCTCATCGACCACCTGGACCGCCAGCGCAGTGTCGGCATCGTCGAGCCTGCGCTGACGATCAATGTCGCTCTGAACCAGGTAACGGCGATTGCGAACAGCAGCGCTGACAACAACCCCTATTTCTCCGCTTTCGCGGAAAAGCTGCAACAGGTGCAGGGACTGGACGATGCCGCGCGGGCAGACCTGCGCGAGCGTGCAAGAGCCGCGTTGACGACCAGCGTGACGCCCGCCTACCAGCGTCTGCGAAGCCAGCTGCAGAACCTGCTGAATAATGCACCGCCCGTCATTGGCGTCGGCCAGTATCCTCGGGGCGGCGACTGGTATGCGTACGCGCTGCGGCACCACTCGACGACGAACCTGACGCCGGCCGAGGTGCATCAACTGGGACTGGACGAACTGGCACGCATTCACGCCGAAATGCGGCTCATATTCGACCAGCTCGGCTACCCGCAGAACGAATCGCTCGAGCAGCTTTATGGCCGCGTTGCGCGCGACGGCGGGATCATTGCCGCTGCTGATGTGAAACCCGCCTACGAAGCCATCATTGCAGAGGCCGAATCCCGCCTTGCGGACGCCTTCGATATCTTCCCGACCGCGGACGTCATCGTGCTGACCGATCCGGCCGGAGGCTTTTACATCGGCCCGTCGTTCGACGGAAAACGTCCCGGTGCGTTTTATGCGGGCACCGACAAGGACCAGGCCTATTTCTCCATGCCGTCACTGACCTACCACGAATCCGTCCCCGGGCATCACACACAGATTGCGATCGCCATGGAACAGGACGTACCGGCATTCCGGAAGCTGGTCGGGTTCACCGGCTTCGTGGAAGGGTGGGCGCTTTATGCGGAGCGGCTGGCACATGAACTGGGCTGGTACGACGACGACCCGTACGGCGAACTCGGGCGGCTGCAGTTCGAGGCACTGCGGGCTGCGCGACTGGTCATGGATACGGGCATTCACAGCCTCGGATGGTCGTTCGACGACGCCGCGCGGTTCAACCGGGACAACGTGGGCACTTCGCTCGGGTCGTCCCAGGGCGCGGCAGCCCGCTACAGCGTGTGGCCCGGCCAGGCGACGGCCTACCTGATCGGGATGCTCGAAATCCTGCAGCAGCGGCAGCGCGCAATGGACGAACTGGGGCCGCAGTTCGAGCTGAGCGCATTTCACCGCGCCGTACTCTCAAACGGCGCGGTCCCCCTGGCACTCCTCGACGACGTGGTCGATCGCCACATCGACGAAGTACGCGCGTCGCCCTAGT
>Ga0209536_100000067_pt1 | contig 141565 bp, 129 predicted proteins | sample DeeMarSeWOR28_12_FD_187461 | JGI IMG/M metagenome (GOLD analysis project Ga0209536, IMG submission 187461) | Marine sediment microbial communities from White Oak River estuary, North Carolina - WOR-2-8_12 (SPAdes) (version 2) | ecosystem: Environmental > Aquatic > Marine > Intertidal zone >...
TCATATATTTCATCACCAATTGATCTAAATTTTTCCGTATTTCTCGGAGGGCCATTCTGAATGATGAACTGGAAAAGGGCAACCACAGCTTTTAGGTCTTTTTCAGGTAGACTTTCAAGATAGTCTTCGACTGGACAACGTCTATCGGCAACAATTGCGTATAGATCGTAGCCTCGATTTTCAGCAGGCCCAATTTGCTTTATATCCATATTTTAACCTAAAGGTTAAATTTGTCAATAAAATAGATAACAATTAACCAATTTACCGAATAGGTATCTAATTATTAGTCAGGTAGACTATTTATAAAGTCACAGATGAAACATTAAAATTCAAAAACAAAAACCCCACTCTCTGCGAGAAATGGGGTTTGTATTCAGCTCATGGTAACTCCTTAGGGTTAACCGTTGGCTTTTACATTGGTTAAGTACTGGATGTCATATAAGATTTAGGATATCAGATATTTCGATTGGTGGTCAAATGGAATTTTGTTGATCCGATGCTTTATCATTAGCGATTTTATGATTTGAAATTCACTGAGTGGCTCAAATTCGACTAAAGAAAGGTTGCACCTTTAATATATAGATTGAAATTGTAAAGAATCAAAAATCTGTCTTTAAGCTGGACTATGGCTGGATTTTAGGTAAAAATTAGAAACGGGTATTTAGCAAGTATTGGCTAACTACCCGTTTTTATTGGTACGCCCGGTCCGACTCGAACGGACGACTTTCAGCTCCGGAGGCTGACGCTCTATCCACTGAGCTACGGGCGCATGTTAAAAACGACGGCGGATATCAGATGACTGAAATCAGACAGCTGCATCTTCTAAATTTGAATTAGTACATTTAGTGAACCTAACCATTTAAAATTAATCTATGTATTGGATGAAGTCAAGCTGAAACCGGAAGAGGGCTACCTCGATTTTTTGAATCGGCCTAGCAGATCTCTTTCAAAGGCTTCTTTGGCCTCGCCAACAACGTACAGCGAGCCTGCGATGCAAATAACGTCTTCGAGCCGGGATGCCTTAATGGCATGTTTTACGGCAAGCAACACATCGGAGATTATAGTCACATCGGATACGATACGTTTTGCGAAACGAGCCAGACGATGGGGGTCCAGCGCGCGGCTGGTTTTGGCTTGGGTTAACACGGCACGATTGCAGACGGAAAGCAGGCTTTTTAGGATCGCTTTGTAAGGCTTGTCGTCTAATATCCCGGCAACCAGGGTTATATTGCGCCCGGCGTAGTGGGTTGATAAAAATTTGGTTAGATGCCTGGCGGCCATAAAATTATGGGCGCCGTCAAGAATGATGGTCGGCTCGGTGGAGACGATTTCCAGCCGGCCGGGCCAATGATTTTCCAATATTCCGGCTTGAATGCTGCCAACTTGGATATTCGTCTTCGTTTTATTGAGCACTTCGCAGGCAGCCAAAACTATAGCAGCGTTATCCACCTGATGGCTGCCCTGTAATCCGGCTTTTAGGTCATACCAGGTATTGTCTATCCCGTAATACGAAAAACCTGCGGAGCGCTGCCGTTTAACTTTGAAGTCCTTACCCAAACGAAACAACGGTGCCGATTTCTTAGCAGCAATCTGTTTGACTACGGTAAGCGCTGCTTTTTGCCGAATTCCGGTGATCACCGGGGTGCGACGCTTGATGATACCTGCTTTTTCTCGCGCAATCTGAGCTAGAGTGTTACCTAGATAATCACGATGTTCAAGCGAGATATTGGTAATGATGGACAGGTGAGGGCGGATAACGTTGGTTGCATCCAGCCGTCCGCCCATGCCGGTCTCGATGATCGCCCAGTCGACATGCTGGCGGCTGAATTCGTGTAATGCCATGGCGGTTGCAAATTCGAAAAACGTGGGTTCACGTTTGCCCTGGTGGATCCGTTTGACGGTACGATAGGCATTAACCACTGTCTGGTTTGAAATCGGTCGGTTGTTAATCTGGATTCGTTCATTAAAACGGATGAGATGCGGCGAGGTGTAAAGCCCTGTTTTATAGCCGGACCGCGAAAGAATGGATGCCAAACTAGACGCGACGGATCCTTTGCCATTGGTACCGGCCACATGGATACACGCGTAGCTATTCTGTGGGTCACCCAGGCCGTGTAAAATGGTTTTGATAGTGGACAGTCCCAGTTTGATCCCGAATCTGCGAAGACCGTACATGGTGTTCAGGCAGCGATCATATGTTGTGGACGTCTTCATACGAATGAAAAACCCGGCGGGAATTGAATCCATGCCGGGTTGCGGTTTATTTAGGAAGCAAGTTATCTTCTGTGTCTGGCTTTCGCGGCTGCGATGCGCTCTCTTCTCAACGCTTCCCGTTGTTTACGTCGACGAAATTCACTCGGCTTCTCATAGCTTTTTTTTAATTTGAGACGCTTAAACAGGCCGTCATTTTGAATCTTTTTTTTCAAAATGCGCATTGCTTTTTCAATGTCATTGTCAATGACTCTGACTTCAATGTCTTTCACATATCTCGCCCCCTTCTTGCCATCAGATAATAACGCAATGCACCCTATTTCCGATGGTTAATCACAGTATATTTATGTAAACTATATCTTCTACCTAATAAAATTGTTTTTGGCAAGCAAAATCTTATTTCCGTCGTGTTTTTTAATGCCGGGGACCCGCTCTATCGTAAATCAAAGCAAGCAATACTGGGCAGCGAATGAACCTCATGTCGAATGGAAGTAGAATATATTTGCAGAAATATCAGGGCATGTCATTATTCGCTTGACACCTTTTTAGCATTTCGCCATACTTTGCCGTCAAAAATAAAAGGATGCGATCGATACATTTGAAAAGGAGGGTGACCTATGCGTTTGATCCTATTGGGCGGACCCGGTGCCGGTAAAGGAACCCAAGCCAACTTCATCAAAGAACACTATCAGATTCCGCAGATTTCAACAGGCGACATGCTTCGAGCAGCCGTTAAAGCCGGGACCGATCTGGGGAAAAAGGCCAAAGAGTACATGGATTCCGGTGGTTTGGTACCCGATGACGTCATTATCGGGCTGGTCAAAGAACGGATTAAAGAGCCGGATTGCGAAAAGGGATTTTTATTCGATGGATTTCCCCGAACCATCCCCCAGGCGGATGCCATGAAGGATGCTGGTGTTCCCATTGAGGCCGTGGTGGATATTGATGTACCCGATGATGAAATCATCAAACGGATGAGTGGCCGGCGGGTGCATCTTGCAAGCGGACGAACCTATCACGTAGTCTTTAATCCTCCCAAGCAAGAGGGCAAAGATGATGTCACCGGTGAAGCCCTCATCCAACGCGATGACGATAAGGAAGAGACCGTGCGCAAACGGCTTGACGTCTATCATGCGCAGACCGAACCGTTGATTGATTATTATAAGAACTGGGAACGCTCAGCCGAGGCGCAGGCTCCAAAATATATCCGAATAGAAGGCGTCGGTAAAGTCGAAGACATCCGTGGTCAGATTTTCACTGCTTTGGACCAGCTGAGCTAAGCGGCTTTTCTATAATTTTTTCAGGAATACTTCGACCAACTGGATGGCCTCCCTTCTTGTCATTTTCGGATTTAACAGCTGCTCTTCCTTCACCTGGGATAAAACACGCCTAAACAAAGGAGAGGGGGTCAAATCGAATTCGCTAACTAAATCATTGCCGGTTAACAAGGGAGCAGCCGACATCCGTAGCCGGAAAACAGAATAATAGTCGTGTAGCAACTTGAGGACAAACTCTTTAAATTCCGCTTTTTCGTTGCGGTCCGTCCCTTGGGATCCGGCCATTTTTGCAAGTGCAAATACCAACAAGTCGGGAGTCTTATCGGAGCATTTTAAGAAAAGGCGTATAATGGCTCTTTGCACCGAGGTCTTTTTTTGCTGCGCATGGAACAAGAAAAGCAATCTGGATTGATTTCGAATCAGAAACTCAATAAAATCCGTTTCATATCTTGAAAACCGAAGCCTTCGACAAATATATTTCGATACTAGGGCACTTTTTTTATTTCCGTCGTAGATGCGATGCAAAACATCAGCGGGTTCTTTAGTTTTCAGCGATTCACCGATATCAAGGAACAGCATGGCGCATTTTAAAAGGATTGTGCGCCTCCGGTCAGTATTTTGTAAGTGCGACGGGGTTATCGCCGATAATACATGATGCTTGCTGTTTAACATAACTTCAAGGTACCGATATGCCTGTAAGGTATGCGCAACATGATCACGCACGGCACCATTGACGGACTGATTATGCTGCTGCGCGTGGCGCAATTCGGGGAAAATCCCATCGAGTGCAGCGGCAGCGGCCATCTGAGATATCGTTCTGTATGACTCTGTGCACTGTAAAATTTTAAATAATTCTTCTCGAATCCGCTCTCCGGCGGCTTCTTGAATAAGGTGGATATCTCTGCGAATGGCAGCCGCTGTCAGGGGCTCTATCGCAAATTCATACATTGCCATCAATCTGTAGGCTCTGATAAGACGTATAGAATCATTTCGAAAGATGTCATCGGCAACCATCCGAATTGTTTTTGTATCTATATCCTGGCGGCCGCCAAGGGGGTCGACCAAAATCCCTGAAGATAATTCGAGCGCCATCGCGTTAATGGTAAAGTCCCGCCGCTGAAGGTCTTCTTCAATGGTCGCCCCGTTGATAGGCGTGATGTCAAAAACATGGTATTTTGTGATCACCCGGATCATTATTTGGCCGGGTCTTCCGAGTTCGACCACATGACCTGAGGTGTTGGCAGCCAGGCAGGCGGCATATTTTTTTGGATCGTGCTGCACGACAAGATCATAATCAAAAGGGGTGCCCCCACACTGGACATCGCGGAGCGCCCCTCCGACGACATAGACGCCGTTCTTATTCGGGAATATCCCTGTATCAATCGGTAGCATCATAGATTGGCGCTAGGGTGAAGACCGGCACGAATATACTTGAAAACAACCTAAAAACGAATTAGACGATTTTAGTGCTGCACACAGGGCAGAGCCGGCTTGTTGTTGAAGCGGGATTTTATTGGAGCGTATCCTATCATTATCCACCCGCTGGTTCGACCGATGTGCCATTTTGACATAAAATGCAAAAAATTGCGATCGAGAATATAAAAATGAGCTGAAACTGCTTGACAGGGTATAATTAATGGTATAATTTTGTAATGTTACATGGTTAAAGGCATGTGGAACCCGCCAGAGTAAGAGGATATCTTTTTTCTTCTAAACTAATTCACTTAACACTCAATTTCCTCCTTAATAACCGGCATGGATCCAATCTGTAGATCACCTGTGTAAGGAACTTTGTACAATTATAAAACCGATAAATCGCCTTTTCGATCGTGCCTGTCCTCCGGAGATAATTGTGTCTGAATTTGAAGACAAATACTCGGCTATCAAGCGCAATTTGATACACCAACGAATTTTAGCATCATTTCAGTTACGAGTTATGTAAAAACCGTTCTGACGCAATTGTAAGGAATAAATCAGGACGTTTTTAATTCAAATAAAATCTAAGGGGAACCGTTTTAATGAACATTGCTGAACTAAAAGACAAGAAAATCAGCGAACTCACCCAGATGGCCAAGAAGTTTAAAATTGATGGGGCTGCTGGAATGCGCAAACAGGAATTGATGTTTGCTTTACTTCAGACTCAGATCGAGAAAAACGGACTTATCTACGGTGAAGGAACCCTGGAAATTTTGCCGGATGGGTTCGGTTTCTTACGATCACCGGATTCCAATTATTTGCCAGGTCCGGATGATATCTATGTTTCTCCATCCCAGATTCGACGGTTTAATTTGAGAACCGGTGATACGATTTCGGGTCAGATTCGGCAGCCAAAGGAGTCGGAGCGCTATTTTGCACTTCTAAAAGTTGAAGCCGTCAACTTTGAAGACCCAGAAATAGCCAGAGACAAAATCTTATTTGACAATTTGACACCTTTGTATCCTCATCGTAAGGTCAACCTCGAAACCGCCCCGGACAATTATTCCACTCGTATCATGGATCTGATGATACCGATCGGGTTCGGCCAGAGGGGACTTATTGTTTCCCCCCCCAGATCCGGCAAGACCATGTTATTGCAAAATATTGCCAATGCAATTATTGCCAGTCATAAAGATGTGGTCCCTTTTGTGTTGCTGATTGATGAACGACCTGAAGAAGTGACCGATATGGAACGTACCGTCGATGCAGAAGTGATCAGTTCCACTTTCGATGAGCCGGCCGAGCGGCATGTTCAGGTTGCCGAAATGGTCATTGAGAAAGCCAAACGTTTGGTTGAACACAAAAAAGATGTTGTCATCCTGTTGGACAGCATTACGCGTTTAGCCCGGGCCTACAATTCAGTTGTACCACCCAGCGGTAAAATCCTATCTGGCGGCGTCGATTCTAATGCATTGCAGCGCCCCAAGCGGTTTTTCGGAGCCGCCCGGAATATAGAAGAAGGCGGAAGCCTGACGATTATTGCGACGGCATTGATTGATACCGGAAGCCGTATGGATGATGTTATATTTGAGGAGTTTAAAGGAACGGGCAATGCCGAAATTCAGCTGGACCGCCATTTGGCTGATAAACGTGTCTGGCCTGCGTTCGATATCAAACGCTCCGGTACGCGCAAAGAAGAATTACTGCTGGATGAGCAAACATTAAATCGAGTCTGGATTTTAAGAAAACTGCTAACGAGTCTAAATTCAGTCGACAGTATGGAATTTTTACTTGAAAAAATGGGTGGAACGAAAGATAATAAAGACTTCTTGAAATCAATGAACGCCTAAACTAGTCTATAGGAGGTTGAAATAACAATGAAAAACGGTATACATCCTGACTATGCGCAGACCACTATTCGATGTGCATGCGGGAATGAAATTGAGGTTGGTTCTACGAGTTCAAACATTCGTGTTGAAATTTGCTCCCAGTGCCACCCGTTTTTTACGGGTAAACAAAAACTTATTGACACAGCCGGCCGCATTGAACGCTTCAGAAAGAAATATGAAAAATTCCAAAATCAAAAAGAAGCGACATAGTTTATCCCACCTGCTAGTTTGCTTTACTGTTGTGGCATTAGGTCATACGGCTTATTCTGATATGAAGACAACACCAAAAGGACCACGTTAGCGGCGCACTCAGGTAAGCCAATCAGAATTCTTTCCTGTTACAATAATCCACCATTGTGTCAATTTTTAGGATGCACCCACAGCCCGATCGGATTGGAATCAGGCGGGGGGGCAAAAGAGAAAACCGTTTTGGAATCTATGTTTACTAAATTACAGGGGGTCGAAGAGCGATTCAATCAAATTGAGAAGAAATTGGGCAATCCCGAAATCGTCAAGGATCGTGACATATACCAAAAGTATGTCCGGGAGCATGCCGAATTGAATAAGATCGTTAGTGTATACCGAACATACACGAAGATCCTTAAAGGTCTTGATGAGAGTACAGAACTGTTAAGAGATGGAGACCCTGAGATAAAAGATTTGGCTCGCGATGAGGTTGACGCACTCAGCCGGGAAAAAGAAAAACTAGAAGTCGAGCTCAAAATGCTTCTGCTTCCTAAAAATCCCAATGATGATAAGAATGTCATTATTGAAATTCGTGCCGGCACAGGTGGTGAAGAGGCTGCATTGTTTGCCAGTGACTTGTTCAGAATGTATAGTCGTTATGCTGAAAAACGGACCTGGAACGTGGAAATAATGACGCATCATCCGACCGGGGTCGGTGGTCTGAAAGAGATCATAGCCATGATTACCGGAAAAGGTGCCTACAGCGCGTTCAAATATGAAAGTGGTACGCACCGGGTGCAACGGGTTCCAACTACTGAAGCCCAGGGACGTATCCATACGTCAGCGGTAACCGTGGCAGTTTTGCCTGAGGCAGAAGATGTGGATGTAAAAATTGATCCCTCGGATCTTAAAATTGATGTGTACCGATCGACCGGGCCTGGCGGCCAAAGTGTAAATACGACGGACTCAGCCGTTCGCATTACCCATCTTCCGACAGGATTAGTGGTGACCTGCCAGGATGAGAAATCCCAGCTTAAGAATAAGAGTAAGGCCCTGAAAGTACTCAGGGCACGCCTGCTAGATCAAATGATCGAAGAACAGACCGAAAAAAGATCCGAGGAACGTAAAAGCCAGGTCGGTACGGGGGACCGAAGCGGTAGAATTCGAACGTATAATTTCCCCCAAGGCAGAGTCACGGACCATCGGATCAACCTCACCTTATACAAGCTGGAAGGCATTTTGCAGGGCAATATCGACGAACTCATCGAAAACTTATCCACATATTACCAGACCCAGGCATTACAGAATGCAGAAGCGATCAGTGCCTAATTCTAAACGATGGACCCTCACAGAAATCATCCATTGGGCCACGTTATATTTTAAGACACACGCGATCGACAGTCCCAGACTAACTGCGGAAATACTGCTTGCCCATGCATTGCGATGCGAGCGCATCGACCTGTACCTCAACTATGACCAACCGCTTTCAGGCGCTGAGCTGAGCGCCTTCAAAACACTTGTACAGCGCAGAATAAATTATGAGCCGCTGGCCTATATCCTTGGTACCAAAGAGTTTTGGTCCTTGGATATCGAGGTCACACGAGATGTTTTGATACCCAGACCGGAGACTGAGTGTCTTGTAGAGGCAGTGCTGGAGGTTTTGTCGCAGAATTTATCTTCATCAGCAAAGCGCCTTTTGGATCTCGGTACCGGTTCGGGCGCGATCGTGCTTGCTCTGGCCCATCAGCAGCCCGGGCATGTCTATTTCGCGTCCGATCTATCCGTGAAAGCAGTTGAGCTTGCTAGAAAAAATGCCCAGCGACATGGATTATTGAAGCATATCCATTTTGTGGTCGGTGATTGGTTCGCACCGATGAATCCGATTTCGTCCGGGTTTGATATGATTGTGTCGAATCCACCGTATATTCCCAGTCGTGCTATTGCTGAACTGCAGGCTGAAATTTATCGGTATGAACCCATCGCAGCTCTGGATGGGGATACAGACGGATTGGCCAGCTACAAAAGAATTATCGGCTCTGCCCACCTTTACCTTAAGTCTGGCGGTGTTATGATGCTGGAGATCGGCCATGACCAGAAAGATGATGTGCAGAGGATCGCGTCCGAATGCGGGCAATACGAGGAAATTCGGTTTAAAAAAGATTACAGCGGATACGATCGAGTGGCTAGCATGCGTGTGCGAATCTAGCCCAAACCTCGCAACAAGCGATACATGCGATGTCGGATTTTAGATCAACGTCCGGGAAAAAAGTGTTGCGGACGATAACATTATTTGCTAATAAAGACAGATTTTTATATTACCCACGCCCTCGGACCTGTTTCCCGGTGCTTTCGTTGAGAGTCGGAAGCAGGATTGATGAAGGCGGTGGCATAACCGAACAAGAAGGGAGAGAAGTATGGCTTATGTAACAATGAAAGAACTTCTAGAGGCCGGGGTTCACTTTGGTCACCAAACAAAACGCTGGAATCCGAAAATGAAGCCCTATATTTTTGGAGCCAGAAACGGGATTTACATTATTGACCTGCAAAAAACCGTCCGTATGTTCAGAACAGCATACGATTTTGTCGTGGACACGGTTGCTGAAGGAAAGTCGATCCTATTCGTTGGAACCAAAAAGCAGGCGCGTGATTCCATTTATGAAGAAGCCAATCGCTGCGAGATGTTTTATGTTCACAACCGATGGTTGGGGGGTATGTTGACAAATTTTCAGACCATAAAGCAAAGCATTGATCGCTTGAATTATCTCAACGATATTCAAAATGATGGTCAAATCAATCTTTTCCCCAAAAAGGAGCGCCTGAAACTCGCTAAAGAGCGGGTCAAGCTCGATAACAACCTGGGGGGCATTCGAACCATGAACGGTCTCCCCGGGGCGTTGTTTGTCGTTGATCCTAAAAATGAGGCGATTGCTGTCCGAGAGGGTCGACGCCTCAAAATACCCATCATAGCGATTGTGGATTCCAATTGTGATCCGGACGATATCGACCACATCATACCCGGCAACGATGATGCCATTCGGGCCATTCGATTAATTACATCACGTATTGCAGATGCATGCGTGGACGGTCATGAGCGATATGCAGAGAGGCAACAGGCCGAGGCTGATAAAGAATTGGAAGAGGAGACTGAATTTGTCGCCGTCAGTTCCGATTTAAAACCGGGTGAACGTAAGGTTATTTCAGATGGTACAGATGGTCCCGTGGTAGAAATAATCAAGCGATCAACTGAGGAACCCGCCGGATCTGAAGAGTCGAGCGAAGGTTCGGAAGAGCCCCAAGCCAATGAATCAGAAGAACCGACACAAAGCTGAGGAAAGAGGAGAATAGAATGGCAACCATAAATGCAGCACTTGTGAAGCAGCTTCGGGATAAGACCGCCGCTGGAATGATGGATTGCAAGCAGGCTCTGACAGAGTGTGACGGGGATATGGATAAGGCAATTGATTTTCTGAGAAAAAAGGGATTGGCTACCGCTCAAAAGAGAGCCGGACGAGCCATGACGGAGGGAACCATCCAATCCTATATCCACATGGGCGGTAAACTCGGTGTGCTCGTTGAAGTCAATTGCGAAACAGATTTTGTTGCAAAAAATGAAGATTTTATTGCGTTTGCAAAAAATCTTGCCATGCATATTGCCGCCAGCAATCCGCTGGGAATCCAGTCCTCCGATATTCCCGAAGAACTTGTAAATCGGGAACGAGAAATCTACCGCGCTCAGGCCTTGGAGATGGGAAAACCCGAAACGGTAATCGACAAAATAGTCGAAGGCAAACTTGAAAAATTTTATAAAGACAGCTGCTTGTTGAAGCAGCCTTACGTGCGCGATCCAGATATCACCATAGCAGATTTGTTAAACGACTTAATCGCCAAAATTGGAGAAAACATTTCCGTTAAACGCTTTGTGCGATTTCAAATCGGAGAAACTTAAATTTCAATCAAACATCGAATGGATAAAGCGTGGACAAACCCATATATAAACGAGTGGTTCTAAAATTGAGCGGTGAAGCGCTGATGGGAGATCAAAATTTCGGTATCAGCCCTGATATGATTAAGTATGTGGCTGGTGAGGTCCGCTCAATTGTTGAATTAGATGTTCAAGCTGCGATTATTGTGGGCGGGGGAAATATATTTCGAGGCATTGCCGCAAGTTCATATGGAATGGATCGAACATCGGCGGACCATATGGGCATGCTGGCGACCGTGATTAACAGTTTGGCTTTACAAGATGCCCTTGAAAAACAGGGAATACAGACTCGTGTTCAAACGGCGATTTCCATGCCTGCGGTGGCGGAACCCTATATCTTGCGCAGAGCTATCCGTCATCTTGAAAAGGGGCGTGTCGTCATTTTCGGTGCCGGTACCGGCAACCCCTATTTTACAACGGATACCGCTGCTGTTCTTCGAGGTCAGGAAATTCATGCCGAGATTTTATTGAAAGCCACCAAAGTTGATGGACTTTATGATTCGGATCCTCTTAAGAATGAGAATGCTAGGCTGTTGGAACGTATCCGATATATGGAGGTATTAGAAAAACAACTTAGAGTTATGGACATGACGGCCATTTCTCTAGCTATGGATAACAAACTTCCGTTGGCTGTTTTCAAACTCAAAGACAAGGGAAACATCAGAAGGGTTGTCTGCGGTGAGCATATTGGAACCCTGATTAAGCATTAACTTGTGGCGAGCGCCATAACGGCAATCACGATAACCCAATGCGAGGTAACTTCCATGATTGAATCGATATTAGAAGAAACTCGGTCGAGTATGGGGAAAACCGTCGACTCCTTGAAGAAGGAGTTGAAACGAATCCGGACAGGGCGTGCGTCCCTTTCCATTCTTGACGGCATCAAAGTGGATTACTACGGAACACCGACGCCTCTCAATCAAATGGCTACATTGGCCGTTCCGGAAAGCCGGTTGATTACGATTCAACCCTGGGATGTTTCCGTAATCAAGGAGATTGAAAAAGCAATTCTAAAATCCGATCTGGGCTTGACCCCTTCCAACGATGGAAAAATCATCCGCATCTCCATACCTCCCTTAACCGAAGAGCGCCGCAAAGAAATCGTCAAAGTTGTTCATAAAATATGCGAAGATTATAAAGTTTCAATCCGCAATATCAGGCGTGACTCCAATGATCTCGTGAAAATCATGAAAAAAGACGGCGAGATTTCCGAAGACGACGCGTTTAAGTCCCAGGACCAGGTTCAAAAAATAACCGATGAGTATATTGAGCTTATCGAAGAATGCTATACAGAAAAAGAGAAAGAAATCCTTGAATTCTAGTTCTTCTTCCGCCGACCTCCCAGAGTTAGATGCCAACGATCTGCCGGTTCACGTTGCCGTGATAATGGACGGCAATGGTCGCTGGGCCAAACAGCGCCTGCTGACCCGCATCAAGGGACATCAGAAAGGATCCGATACGGTTCGCACCATTGTGCGAACATGCCGTGAAATCGGTATTCCCTATTTAACCCTGTATGCCTTTTCCACCGAAAATTGGCAGCGGCCGAAAAAGGAAGTTGAGGCGCTGATGATGCTCCTCAACAAATTTCTTCGATCGGAAAAAGCGGAGATGATCGAAAACAATATCAGGCTGCATGCTATCGGGCAGGTAGAGCGTTTGCCGGCTTCCGTGAGAGAATCGTTACATCAAACGATCATGGCCACCAAAGACAATACAGCGTTGAATCTCGTCCTCGCTCTAAGCTATGGTGGCCGAAGCGAGATCGTTCGTATGGTTCAAGAAGTGGCCAGAAAAACCAAGCGCGGCCTGGTTGATCCGGAGTCGATAACCACCGAAACGGTTGCCAACCATCTTTACACCCATAATATTCCTGATCCGGACCTGTTAATCCGAACCAGCGGGGAGATGCGGGTCAGCAATTTTCTTCTCTGGCAGATCGCTTATACGGAGATTTTTGTAACCTCCACATTGTGGCCCGATTTCAGCAAAGATGAATTTCTCCAAATTCTGCATGAATTTCAGAGTCGTGAACGCAGATACGGAAGGGTCTAATCGACTTGATTGCGTAAGCAGTCAGATCGCTAAATCGTCGCGAGGAAGTTAAACTCGATCCCATCGAGTTCCTTTTTTTAGTATACAACCTGCACAGCGGAGCTAACAGTCTCGTGCACTTGAAGCGTTGGATTACAGGACTGACAGCCTTACCGGTTCTCATCGTTTTGGTTTACACCGGCGGGATTTTTTTCGTGTTGCTGGTTAGTTTTGCCTGTGTATGTTCGCTCTGGGAATATTTTCGTATCGTCTTCAATACCGAGCACGACGTTCTTTCCAGCCCTGTCATCTGGTGGGGATATCTTATTTCTCTTTCTATCCTGATTGCGGCTCATATTGCCGGTTTGACTGCTGTTGCCGTTATAATTACATTGAATCTCGTTTTCGTGGGTTTGGTTTCGGTGTTTATCTACAAATCAAAACCATCCATAGTCGATGACATTGCGAAACAGGTTCAAGGAGTCGTCTATATCCCCTTGTTACTGTCATTGCTGGTTGTGATTCGACGTGATTCAAACGGAATGACGTGGATATTTTTTCTTCTGAGTATCATTTTTGCAGGTGATGTCTGCGCATATTATGTCGGATCCTACTTCGGCAAGCATAAACTGGTTCCCGCTATCAGTCCGGGGAAAACCGTCGAGGGCGCCATCGGAGGACTTGTCGGCAATATTTTGGTTGGTGCCATCGGAAAGTTTTTTTTTCTGCATGACTTATCATGGGGCATAAGTATCCTGTTTTTTTTAGCCGTCGGAATTGCCGGACAGGTGGGCGATCTGTTTGAATCCGAGCTGAAACGATCTTCAAAAATCAAAGATTCCAGCGGTATCTTACCCGGGCATGGAGGCTTTTTAGACCGGATCGATGCGCTCTTATTCGCATCACCGGTGGCATATGCGTTTAAAATGTATATATTTTGACGCGGTACTTACGCCGAATGCCGTGTTTGAATTACCAGTTTATAATTGTCATCCTTTTACATTTTATAAAAATTTTTCATCTATGACGCGTCTTTCCATACTTGGATCTACCGGTTCTATCGGTCGTAATGTGCTCAACATTGTAGAGATGTTTCCGCAACATTTTTCCGTTGCTGCGCTTGCGGCTAAGAAAAATGTCAGGTTGTTAGTGCGTCAGATAAAACAGTTTCATCCTGAAGTGGCGGTGGTCTTTGATGAAGAACGGGCGCACGCATTAAAGGAGCTTCTGCCTACTGATATTGATATCCATATTCTATACGGCGAAGACGGTTATCGGTCTGCTGCCATCCATGATTCTGCAGACATGACCGTGACGGCTATGGTCGGTGCCGCAGGATTGATGCCTACCCTGGCTGCAATTGAAGCAGGAAAACGCATTGCGCTTGCAAACAAAGAAACGCTCGTGATGGCCGGTGATGTCGTCATGCAAAAGTCCACTGAAAAAGGGGTACAAATTCTTCCCATTGACAGCGAACACAGTGCTATTTTTCAATGTCTGCAGGGTGAACGTAAGAATGACGTCGACAGGATTTTTCTAACGGCATCAGGAGGGCCTTTTTTGAATAGGCCCATCCATGAATTCTCCTCTATTACCAGAGAGGAGGCCTTAAACCACCCCAACTGGGAGATGGGGGATAAAATCACTATCGACTCGGCCACATTAATGAATAAAGGGTTGGAGGTCTTGGAGGCCAAATGTCTTTTTGGCCTGTCACGTAAAATGATTGAAGTCGTCATTCACCCTCAGAGCGTAATTCATTCTATGGTTGCATACCACGACGGCTCGGTTATGGCGCAGCTCGGAATTCCGGACATGAAGGTCGCAATTGCCTATGCCTTGTCATATCCGCAACGCCTTCCGCTTAGACAGCCTTTACCGGTATTTGACCGCAACCAAGCGCTGACTTTCCAACAGCCTGATCTCGACAAATTTCCTTGTCTCGGCTTGGCGTTCAACGCTTGTGAAGTCGGCGGCACACTGCCAGCGGTTTTGAATGCCGCCAATGAAGTGGCGGTGCATGCGTTCTTGGATCAACAAATACGGTTTATCCAAATACCGGTGGTAGTTGCCAGTACCATGGAAAAACATACCGTGATCTACCGACCCGTATTGGAAGATATTCTTGCCGCCGATCGGTGGGCCCGGCAATTTGCAGAGGAGATGATCAAGGAGATTGCGGAGTATTAGTAGGTGTTAAAAAATTAAATATTGCCTTAACTGCTTAACTGAGTGAATCGCAGTGGCGTCCAATATCAGGGCCGAACCGATTTGCTCTTAATCCAATTAACCAACTAACGAAATTAGACATGGGCACAAATATTTTTGCATTTATCATCGTATTGGGCGTTCTCATTTTTTTTCATGAATTCGGTCACTTTCTGATCGCTCGATTATTCGGTGTCGGAGTAGAGAAGTTCTCGCTTGGATTCGGACCGCGGTTGCTTGGCAAAAAAATCGGTTTAACCGATTACCGCATTTCGGCGATTCCTCTGGGCGGATATGTAAAAATGATCGGCGAAGAACCTGATGCTGAGATTGATCCTGTTGATATACCGCTTTCGTTTACACACAAACATGTGGTCAAACGGATGTTGATTGTTGCGGCGGGTCCGTTTTTCAATATTCTTCTCGCCGTTATTATATTTTTCGGAATGTTTTACATTAGCGGTATGTTCATCCTAAAACCATCGGTTGGAACAGTAAAAGAAGGCTCACCTGCATTTTCGGCCGGGGTTCAAAAAGGTGATTTGATTGCGGCCATTAACGATGCCGAGATTTCCAGTTGGGATCAAATGGCGGAAATTATCAATGCCAGCAAGGGCAAACCCATCCGTGTTTCGCTGCGTCGTCTCGAAGGCATGCGGGATGTATCTATTCAGCCTGAGTTGGTTGCGACCCAAAACATATTTGGTGAAAACATACAGCGCTATGTTATCGGAATTACCGCATCCGGGGAAACCTATGCCAAAGAACTCACTGTATTTGAGGCGTTCACTGAAAGTTTAATCCAAAGCTATAGGGTATGCGAGTTGATGGTGGTCATTATTGCCAAGTTGATCAAAGGCGATATTTCCACCGACACGCTTGGCGGTCCGATCATGATTGCCCAGATGGCCGGCGACTCGGCTAAAGCCGGTATCGGCAGCCTGATTTCATTTATCGCGCTGATCAGTATTAATTTGGCGATCATTAATTTACTTCCGATACCCGTGCTGGACGGGGGGCACTTGTTGTTTTTTTTCATAGAGGCGATCAAGGGCCAACCGGTAAGCGTGAAAGTACGCGAAGTCGCGCAGCAAATCGGCTTATTCATTTTGATCCTGCTGATGATTCTGGTGTTTTACAATGATATAACGCGGATATTTTTCAGTTGATGTGAATATCTGAATCTTGCATTGATATTAATGAACATGTGGTAGCCTCCGATTCGTGTAAAATTCAGATAATCGCCTTATCGATACGCGGGACATTATGTCACACAGACTTGAAATCGCATTAAAGGAAAATCTTGTTGACGCAGAAGGGGAGGGGATCCGGCAAAAAGCCAAATCGTATTTTGGCATCGATATAGACAGCGTGCGCACCGTTCATATACTCACCATTGATGCGGATCTGCGGCACGATCACCTGCAGGCCATCCAAGCAGAGATCTTTACTAATCCGGTGACCCAAATATCCTCCTATGATCCACTCACGATTGATTTTGACTGGACTATTTGGGTCGGTTATCGGCCTGGGGTGCGGGATAATCCCGGCAGCACAGCTGTCGAAGCCATTGAAGATTTGCTGCGAATACGCTTCAAGCCTAATGAGGCCGTATATACGTCAAAGCGCTACTGCATTCATGGTAGCGGGCTGCATGCTGATGATCTGGATAAAATTGCCGGCGAACTGTTGGCCAACAATATTATCCAGCAGTGGCGCATATGTTCAGTTCACCAATGGAATCCCCGGGAAGGTATCGGAATTATCCTTCCAAAGGTCGACCTGGACCATGTGCCAACGGTTACCACCATTGCGATAGATAGTGACCGCACCCTGGAAGCTATCAGTGATAAACGCAATCTGGCCCTAAATCCCCAAGACATACCCACGATTCGATCCTATTTTTTGGATTTGGATGTCCAGTCCGCTCGTGCTCAGGTTGGACTCTCCGATCCCACCGATGTCGAGCTGGAATATATTTCTCAGGCTCGAAGCGACCATTGCAATCACAACACGTTTCGCGGTTTGTTTCGATATCGGGATCTGGAGACAGGGGAAACTCAAATCGTTGACAATCTTTTTAAAACCTGTATTGAAGCCCCCACGCTTGAGCTTAAAGCCCAAAAGCCCTGGGTGATTTCAGTATTGTGGGATAATGCCGGAGCCGGCCGATTCGATCGTGATCACTATTATATCATTACGGGTGAAACCCATAATTCGCCATCCAATATGGAAGCCTACGGCGGCGCCATAACCGGAATCGTCGGCGTATACCGTGATCCTTTGGGCACCGGCAAAGGCTCAAAGTTGGTGATGGGAGGATACGGGTTTTGTGTCGGGCACCGGGATTATTCCGGTGACCTTAATCCCCATCTTCATCCCAGGCGGCTGTTAGATGGTGTTATTGAAGGCGTGCGTGATGGCGGGAACAAGAGCGGGATTCCAACGACTTTCGGCCACGTTACCTTTCATCAAGGATATATTGGAAAGTGCCTGGTATTTGTGACAGCGGTGGGAATAATGCCGGCGCTGATAAACGGAAAACCGGCCGAGCAAAAACGAACATCTCCCGGAGAACTCGTTATCATGTGCGGGGGCAGAATCGGCAAAGACGGGATCCACGGGGTAACTGCCGCTTCAGAGACCTTTTCCGAGCACACACCGGCCGGTCATGTTCAAATTGGAGACCCGTATACCCAGAAAAAGATGCATGACTTTTTATTAGATGCCCGGGACCAAGGCCTGATCCAATTTATTACCGATAACGGCGGCGGCGGGTTGTCATCCTCCGTAGGGGAGTCGGCTCGATTTTCCAATGGATGTGAAATCCAACTTGAAAAAGTGCCCTTAAAATACGAAGGGCTTGATCAATGGGAGATTTGGGTTTCAGAGTCTCAGGAACGCATGACGGTTGCCATTCATCCGGATGATCTCGGGCGCTTCACCGAACTCTCCCAAAAGCATGCGGTTGAGAGCACCGTGATCGGGCGCTACACGAATTCGGGCAAACTACATATTACCTACAACGATCAGACCTGTGCATTTGTGGATCTTGATCTGCTGGAATCAGGCTTTCCCCAATGGGAGTTCGATGCCGAATGGGCATCCCCCGAACAGCGAGGCTTATGTGAGCCGGTCCTGAGTCAGCCCCAGTCCTATACCAAATTATTGAAAGATTTGATCTCACGGCCCAACCTGTGTTCAACAGAATGGATTCCCCGCCAATACGATCACGAAGTCCAGGGCACCAGCGTCATCAAACCACTGGTCGGTGCCGAGCGTGACGTAAACAGCGACGCTGCCGTGATACGGCCGGTACTTGACTCTTCAAAAGGCCTTGCCTTTACCCAGGCGCTTTTACCAACGTATTCGGCAATTGATGCCTATCATATGACGAGCAACACAATTGATGAGGCCGTACGCCGACTTCTAGCGGTCGGCGCTGATTTTGATCATATCGGCGGAGTCGATAATTTTTGCTGGCCGAATATCCAATACGATCCGCAAAAAAATCCTGACGGTAAATTTAAGGCGGCTCAACTAGTACGTGCCTGTTGGGCATTGCGGGATTTGTGCCTAGAATATAAAATTCCGCTGCTTTCCGGCAAAGACAGCATGTATGTGGACGGCAATCTCCCGGGGCGGTACGGAGAGACCCACAAAGTGTCGGCTCCGGAAACCTTGCAATTTTCCGCGATTTCGGTTGTCAATGACATAACCCAATGCATCAGCATGGATAGCAAGATTCCCGGCGATCTGGTGTATGTTCTCGGCACGACGCGCAATGAGCTCGGTGGGTCGGAGTATTATGGGCATTTAGGCTATATCGGGCGCCATGTCCCCAGAGTTCGACCGCATGAATACGCTGGTTTGTATCGAACACTGAACCGAACGATCGAAAATAACTTGCTGGCATCCGCCCACGGTATATATCGTGGTGGTCTGGCTATACACTTGGCCATGGTGGCAATGGGCGGAAATCTTGGTATGAATATAAAATTGAGCTCCGTACCGGCCCAGGGGGTCGATCGCGATGATACCTTATTGTTTTCGGAATCGGCAGGACGCTTTATTGTGACCGTTGATCCAAACCATCGTGACGAATTTGAACATCTATTTCAAGGCTGTGCCTGCTCCTGTATCGGAACGGTTACCGAAGCCCAGGATTTCATCGTTGAGGGAAGGCAAAACACGACGATCATTTCGATTGCGGTCCAGGATTTGAAAGCTTCCTGGAAAAACCCATTTAGGGAGTTGATTTAATAAAAATGCTGTTTGATGTAACGCGCCCTGATGGACTTGGTCAGTCACACAACCGCGAATCGGCTCATCTTCAAAGCCTATTTTAAGAGCGGTCACTTGGTCTTTGCAGGTAATCAGATAAAAAAACGAAGACTGAAGTTCGTCCGCTGCCTTTTGATGTGTGTTGGAGTAATAATATGAGTGATGTCAATGTTCTGGTTTTAACCGGTTACGGATTAAATTGCGATTATGAAACGGTCTACGCGAGCCAATTGGCGGGTGCCAACCCCAGTCGGGTTCATATAAACTCCCTTATCGACGGCACTGTCTCCCTTGAGAGTTACCAGCTATTGGTGTTTATTGGCGGATTTAGTTGGGGTGATGATCATGGGGCCGGGGTGATACAGGCGATTCGGTTAAAAACCAATATCGGTGAAGAACTGTTGGAATTTGTCGACAAGGGAAACCTCGTTCTCGGCATATGTAACGGGTTTCAGTCTCTGGTAAACTTGGGTTTGCTACCGGCACTGGAAGGCAATTATCGTCGGCGCACGGTGGCAATTATGATGAATGAGTGTGGGAATTTCAGAAACCAATGGGTAACTCTGAAAGTCAACACCGCATCACCCTGCGTGTTTACTCGGGGAATTGAAATGGCCGAGCTGCCGGTACGACATGGTGAAGGAAAATTTTTTACCGATGAATCCACTTTGACGCAAATTTGGAAAAACAATCAAATTGCTCTACAATACGCGTTGCCGGACGGTGAGGTGGCCAAGGGCCGTTTTCCGTTCAATCCGAATGGTGCTCTTGATGATATTGCCGGAATATGTGATCCGACGGGACGTGTTTTCGGGCTGATGCCCCATCCGGAAGCTTACAACCACTGGACAAACCACCCGGACTGGACGCGCCGAAAAGAAATTGCCAAACGTCGTAATACCGATGTCAATAAGGAACCCACCGTCGGCATTCGTTTCTTTCGGAATGCCGTAGACCATATCCGTGCGCGCTGATCGGATGATTTCCCATGCTAAACTAGCTTAGTCGCCGAAAAAAAAAGCCACACCCAAAGGGTTGTGGCTTTTGGTTTTCTATCTATTATGTTTATGCTCAGTCGATCTTGATTGGAGATGTGATTTTGGTACCGGCTTGAATGGCTCTGATGGAATCAGTAATCATTACCGTCGAGGTTGTGCGCTCGGTATGCAGCACCAGCAGTTCACCTAAGAGAACCGGCGTGAGGGTTACATCTGATTTTTGCTTTGGATTAATACGGTATTCCTCCTGTTTGAAAATCCAATACAGCTGACCGGGTTTGACGCCGTCTTTGTCCCCCTTGTCAATAAATGCAATCGAAGTTTCACCGAATATGACCTGGTGCTCTTCAGATTCGATAATCTGGCCCCGAAGCCCTTCGAGACTCTTCTGGATGGTGATTTGAGGCAGGCGCCGCTCATAGGGCATGAGCATATCGCCGACTTTAATAGCACGATAGCTGGCTACAACACGTCCGAGAACGAATTTGGGCCGTTTAACGGTAATTTCCACCGTTCCTGTGAAATAATGTTGAATGCCGACAAATTTGTTGGTGTATTGGTTTACAATAGGCTTCAACGTGCGATAGATGGTAAATTTATCACCCGGATTCAAAGCAAAATTGTTTTCCGGCCGAATGTAGACTAGATCGCCAGCGCTGATCATTTCCTTTTGACCTTCCACTTTAAATATCGTGCCGTGAGGAGGTACCGGTTGCTCCCGTATGAAGCCGACACGGTCAATGGATGCGTATTCAAAATGGATCATTTTGTCTATCGCGGACAGGTCCTGAACCGTCTTTTTTTCAGCATATTGTTGTGCACCTGTGCGGCGAGATAGACGAATGCGTTGTCCGGGATAGATGCGGTGGGGATTGGCAATCTGGTCGTTTTCTTTCCACATTTCCGGCCATTGCCACGGGGTGTCGGAAAATTTCTGGGAAAGGTCCCAAAGCGTATCGCCTTTTTGGATGGTGTAGTAAAAGCCGGTTTGATACGTGACAGTCTTTTCACCCTCGGTGGCCCAAGGGGATAAAGAACCTGCCAGCAGAATAATGCACGTGATCAGACTGATTTTAATTTTGCATTTTAGGTTGCTGTCCATCAGATACTCCGATTCCTTTTTTCTTTTTACGGTAATCACAAAAGTTAGTTTTATGTAATAAGACTACCTGATTATCGAAAAATTGTCAAATTTTTCAAAGTTGAAAATAAGGCAAAATAGTTAATTTTTTTAACAATTTAATTGTATGTGGAGTAAACAGGTTTACACAGATTTTGTGAGGAAAATTAAAAAAAAAGCCCTCACGGCAGATCATGTTGCCATGAGGGCTTTTAATGAATTAAACTGAACGGGGCGTTTACATCATACCGCCCATACCGCCCATTCCGCCTCCTCCCATTCCGGGAGCACCGCCAGGCATGGGCTCTTGTTTTTCTTCCGGTTTTTCTGCGACCATGGCCTGGGTCGTCAGCATCAGAGATGCAACACTGGCTGCATTCTGCAGAGCCAGACGAACCACTTTGGTGGGGTCGATGACGCCTGCCTTGATTAGATCTTCATAGACGTCCGTTTCCGCGTTGTATCCGAAAGGACCCTTTTCGTTTTTGACTTTATCTATGACCACGGAGCCCTCAAATCCCGCGTTGTTGGCAATTTGGCGCAGGGGTTCCTCAATCGCCCGCATGACGACTTTGACCCCCAGTTTTTGATCGGCTTTTATTCTCATCTTGCCAAGAGCATCCAGGCAACGTACCAGGGCGACACCGCCACCCGGCACGATACCTTCTTCGACCGCGGCACGGGTCGCATTCAGCGCATCTTCCACCCGGGCCTTTTTCTCTTTCATTTCGGTCTCAGTCGCCGCACCAACATTAATTACCGCCACTCCTCCGATCAGTTTTGCGAGACGCTCCTGAAGTTTTTCGCGGTCGTAATCGGAAGTGGTTTCTTCAATTTGCGCCCGTATCTGTTTTACGCGTCCTTCCAGCGCTGAACGGGATCCGGCGCCGTCTACAATCGTCGTGTTGTCTTTGTCGATGTTGATACGTTTGGCTTTACCCAGATCCTGGGTAGTTAAGTTTTCCAGCTTGATTCCCAAATCTTCAGATACCACCTGACCGCCGGTGAGAATCGCAATATCTTCCAACATGGCTTTGCGTCGATCACCAAAGCCAGGTGCCTTTACTGCAGCAACCTGCAAGGTGCCTCTCAGTTTGTTGACGACCAATGTTGCCAGTGCTTCTCCATCCACATCTTCAGCTATGATCATGAGTGGTTTACCCATTTTGGCGACCTGCTCGAGTATCGGAAGAAGATCCTTCATATTGCTGATTTTCTTCTCATTGATCAGGATGTAGGGATCCTCCAATGAGGCAACCATTTTTTCCGGATCGGTTACAAAATACGGTGAAAGATAGCCGCGGTCAAACTGCATCCCCTCCACGACTTCGAGTGTTGTTTCCATACCCTTGGCTTCTTCGACCGTGATGACACCTTCTTTGCCGACCTTGTTCATCGCTTCTGCGATAATGTTGCCGATGGTTTCATCGTTGTTGGCCGAGATGGTTCCGACCTGAGCAATTTCACGTTGATCTTTCGTGGTTTTGCTTAGCGACTGCAGTTCTTTGACTATCACCTCAACCGCAGCATCGATGCCCCGTTTGATCGCCATGGGGTTATTGCCGGCAGCAACGAGTTTCTGACCTTCCTCGTAGATGGATCGTGCTAGAACGGTTGCCGTGGTGGTCCCGTCGCCGGCCATATCGCTGGTTTTGCTGGCAACCTCTTTGACCATTTGGGCACCCATATTTTCAAATTTATCTTCAAGTTCGATTTCCTTGGCAACCGTAACGCCATCTTTGGTTACCGTGGGAGATCCCCAGGACTTATCTAGAACAACATTTCTTCCCTTGGGTCCGAGTGTGACTACAACCGCATCCGCAAGAGTTCTAATTCCGTTGAGCATTGATTCACGGGCTTTCATATCGTATTTAATCACTTTAGCCATCTTAAACTATCCTCCATATTTCTTTTGTTAGTCAATTATGCCTAGCACGTCTTCTTCCCGCATAATCAAATATTCTTCACCACTGATTTTTACCTCGGTACCGGAGTACTTACCAAAGAGAATCCGATCCCCTTTTTTTACCTCGAGTGCAATCCGCTTACCGTCCTCACCAAGTTTGCCATTGCCGACGGCAACGACCTTTCCCTCAGCGGGCTTTTCCTTGGCCGTATCCGGAATGATAATCCCACCCTTGGTGGTGGTCTCTTCTTCGACGCGCTGGACTAAGATTCGATCCTGTAAAGGTCTCAATTTCATCGTTTCATCTCTCCTTTTACGTTAACAAATATTTACTTCCAGAACTGCTAATGATCTTTTAATTTGCCTTAGAAACCATCCTGCGAGGCAATTCGCAAATTCAAACGCCGCTTTCCGTTTACACCCCCTTTCGAAGCATGTGCGTTTTTAAAAATGTATGTGATATTAAATTGTTAGGATATGAATTGGTGCAGAACAAAATTTTTGAATGAAATAATAATCACCCTTTCTCATTTGTAAAGAGATGGAATTCGGAAATTTCAAAATTTTTCGTGGTGTGACGCTGTTCGGTTTGGAAGACGGGCGTTTAAGAAAAGGAAGGATGTTGATTTTAATTGAACCGGACTGATGTTGCAGGCACGGCTCTTTGGCGTTCCTCTCATTTTCGCCGGTTTTGAAAAAGCTCTAACGTCTAAGCAGATTTATCGTTTGCCTTTGAATTTTTTGATTCGGTCTTTGATGATTTGGCCTCGTTCGTTTTCGTATCACTACCATTTTTTACCGGCTTATCAGATCCTTTGGACTTACTGGCGTAGTCGGTTACGTACCATCCGGTTCCTTTCAGGTGAAATGAACTTTGGGAAACCAATTTAACTAGTTTACCCGAGCAGTGCCTGCATTTTGTCAACGGTTTGTCTGAAAATTTTTGCAAAGCCTCTTCTATTTCGCCACATTTCGTGCACTCATATTCGTAGATGGGCATATCTTGGAAAACCTCCGGTGGTTATACTTATGAGAGCTGATGTAATATAGTATACAACTCCAATTTGTCAAGCACAGGTTAGTCAATTTTAAGAGAAAGGGCGTTGAGGGATTTTAGGTGTTTTTCAATCCTTCATAGGGAAATCTCCAATCATTGTAGAATTCCAGAACATTAGACAACCCTGCTAGGCGGACCGGGTTTAAAATTTCATGGGTCCGCTGATGAACACGTTTCTCCTCAGCCATTCGCTCTGCGGGGGAGGCATCGAAATTTTGTAAGAACTTACTAAATCGGACAATATGAATTAACTCGTGAGTAATTATGTACAGCGCAAACGGATGCAAATCAATGCTCGGTGAGATGCTGACTGTTGACAGGATCGTATGATCCTGCAGGCAGATTTTATAGAAATCATAGGTCGACGAACCCAGAGATGTATTTTTTGGTCGACCTTTGTAACGGATAATTTGGGCGAACGGTCCATCGAGGATTTCACCCGGATTCAACTCTGCCAGTGTTTTGACATCATAGCGTGGCCCCAGCCATTGACTTGCGGACATTTTGTAAAAGTTGCTGACGAGTTCTTCAGCCATGGCAACAGCGTTATTTACAATTTGAATTTGTATCGGACTGAACGGTTCACGTGTGTGCATTATTTTTCAGGTCACGCAAGATTAATGGAATGCATCCTCAAAATCGGCTGATATGGCCGCTTTTAGTCGATCACGGTATTCTGCAATATTTGCAACAAATCGGATGCCCATACCCCGATTGACAATCTTATCATCGGGTACGTTTGCGTTTGACCACACCACTTCAGCATTGAGGGGGAGACAACCACGGTGTGGCACGTTAATTGCGATTTTCAATTTCTCGTTTAATCCCAATGGACGTGGGCAGACAACGAAGGCGCCGCCCAGACTGATATTTTTTAATTGGACATCATCGGTTCCACGTCGGCTTTCAACGGTTGCACCCCAAGAGATCGCCACTCGCGGATGCCGCCGCTTCTCTTCCCAGGAAATTTTTTTACGGACTGATACGGACTGATTTGATTGATCATGGGCCATCCGTTTTTTAAGATATACGACGATGAAACAGACGAAAACTATGCCGACAAATACAGCCCCGCCGATACCAACGCTGTTCACAATCAACGTATTTTCCATGGTTGCTCTCTAAGAGACTCGCCTAATTTAAAAACTTAAAAGAGGATTGATTTTAAAACTCAAACGGCCAAGTCCAAGGTATTCTAATATATAGCATAGGCACGAGCTTTTTTCCAACGTCAACAACTCATGGAGGTATCACACGTCAGTCAACATGCAACGCTTTATGATTTCAATTGACCGTGGAAACGGCAGGATGTTTTAAGCGTATAGCATCAGAAAAATATGGACATCCATACGTCTATTATGTTAAGAAAAAAATTTACCTTTTACCCGTTAAATTAAAACCGAAAAGGAGGTGATGAATTGGGTAGTGTGATCAAAAAACGCAGAAAAAAGATGCGAAAACATAAACACCGAAAATTACTCGCAAAAACACGTCATCAGAGAAGGAAAGGTAAATAATGCTACCGGTAATCTTTTCTGGATCTAAAAAAAGCACCGGATATTTACAGGGCTCCGGTGCTTTTTATATGCACATGCACCTATTTTGCGTATCCTTTTAAGTATTTTAAGAACTCTGAATCCGTCGAGAGAATGAGGGTGTTTTTATCATCGAGTGCCTTGCTGTATATCTCAAGGGTTTGGACAAATGAGTAAAATTCTGGATCAACGCCGTAAGAATCGGCGTAAATAAGGGTGGCTTCGGCATCGGCGCCTCCCTTGATTTCTTGGGCCTTGCGATACGCTTCGGATTCAATTTCTTGCAGATCCCTTTCTTTTTCACCCCGTATTTTCTGAGCTTCACCTTTGCCCTCAGAGCGGAATTTTTCGGCAATCTGTTTTCGTTCGGCGATCATCCGGCCGTAAACCGACTTTCTAACCTCTTCGACATAGTTAATTCGTTTAATTTTGACATCCACCAGTTCAATTCCAAACTGCGCTAATTTGGGTTGGGCCTGTTCCAATATGCCCTGAGTTATTTTTTCGCGGCCGATGGTGATGGTATAATAACTTCTTGGAGCTGTTTCCGAGGTTTCCAAACCGACCTCTCGGGTGTCTAATTCGCGGTTTGATTTGCGAACGGCATCAATGAGTCGGTAGGAGGTGATAAAATTCCGTACCGCCGGATCAATAATATCGTTGAGTTTGCCGATGGCGTTGAACCGATTGTTAACCGTTTGGAAGAATTTGATTGGGTCTATGATTTTCCATCTGGCGAAGGTATCCACCCAAATAAACGTCTTGTCCAGGGTCGGAATTTGGCCCGGATCACCATCCCAATCCAATAGGTTTTTAGCAAAAAAGTTGGCTTTTTGGATAAACGGGACTTTAAACTTAAGCCCGGGATCTTTTTTCGGCGTTCCGACAATTCTGCCGAATTGAGTAATGATTACCTGTTCGGTTTCATCAACAATATAGGCTGCATTGTAGATGAAAACAACAACGGCAATCACAACGATAATAGCTATTCCTCTTAGTTTCATTTTTCAACACCAATTTGATTTCCCATGTTTAAAAGAGGCAGAAAATTCTTCTGGTCTGAATCCACAATATATTTGGGGCCGAGCCTTGGGTATAATTCTCTGAGGGTTTCAAGGTACAGGCGCCGCTTGGTTACGTCCTTGGCTTTTACGTATTCATCATAAACGGCCGTAAACCGCGCAGCGTCACCTTTAGCGCGATTGACACGGTTCAAGGCATACCCCTCGGCCGCCCTGATGGTTCGTTCGGCCTCACCGCGTGCCGCCGGAATAGCCCGGTTGTAGTCCTCTTTGGCCTGATAGATCATTTGCTCTTTCTCCTGAGTGGCCTGGTTAACTTCGTTAAAGGAGGGCTGCACGGGGGCGGGGACATTCGTCCTCTTCATCTCGATGGTAACGATTTGGATGCCGGTTTCGGCTTGATCAAGTTCTTTTTGAAGCAGTCCTTTGGCTTCCACGGCGATTTCATCGCGCTTGCTGATGACCTCATTGATGCTTCGGTCACCGACGACCAGGCGCATCGAGGCTTCAGACATGTCAATCAGAAGTTGGCGGATGTTGCGAACCTTAAACAAAAAGTCGTAAGGGTTCTTAACTCTATACTGCACAATCCACGGCACCACAGCGACGTTCAAGTCTCCTGTCAACATCAGGGCGACGTTAGTGTTTTCACCAGTGGATCTAAACCGTGATCCGCGGTCCGGTTGGTTTGAAGTAAACCCGAATTCTTCGGTTTGGATGCGCCGCACGTTGACCTTTGTGACTTTTTCGACACCCAACGGTAATTTGAAGTTCAGCCCAGGTTCGGTTGTGCGGACATATCTGCCGAAAAGCTGCACAATACCGACTTCATCCTGCTTCACTGTGTAAAAGGTTGTCGAAGCGATAAAAATGGCGATAATAACCACGATTATCAAAGGTCCTCCAGGCAGTTTGAACTTTTTGAATCGGTCTATGATATCGTCCATCTGCGGAGGGGCGCCACCCCTGCCATGTTGCTGCTGCTTCAGCTTATCCCAATCCCAACTCATAATTTGGTTCCTGTAAAGTGTGTCCACCCTACGCATCCACGCCAGCAGATCATTAGCGTATGTGGATGTTACTAGCGAAAAAGACACGTGTTAGCTGGCGGTGCACGGAAAAAATTGATAATTTCATAAAACTTTTAGTAAGATAAGTTACCCTATCAGTCAAGTCAAGCAAAAAGCACCGGTTTTGGTTGACACCAGAAGCGTTGACAGGCAACACGTTTTAGCGATAAATTAACCTTTACCTTGTTTCACAGAAAGGTTCATTGTGGATCGACATGAAAAGCAGAAAAAGTCAGAATTCGTGCACATCGGCAGTATTCTAGAAAAAGTGCTGAAGATGTATCGGCGTGAAAGCGATACCGGACTGACCGAAATCTGGAATTTATGGAACAGCATTGTGAATTCTAACATCGCGGACAATGCCAGACCGGCTGCTATAAAAGGCAGGTTGTTACTCGTACATGTAGCCAGTTCGGCCTGGATTCATCAACTCCAATTTTTGAAGGACGATATTGTCACCCGGATGAACATGGCTCTGGGAAAAGAGGTGATTGAGGATATAAAATTTAGAATCGGGCCACTGTAACCATCTCCGAACTAAATGCCTGATTTAAAGTTAAACCACTACGGTTACGTAGATATCATGCCGCATTTGACCTTGGATACATTTTTCAACGGTAAGGTTCGGGTGACGCAAAACACGACGGGCTACCGCTTTTCTATCGATTCGGTGCTGTTGGCGTATCATAGTCTTCCACGTCACGGTGATAAAGTTCTCGATTTAGGTACTGGCTGCGGTATTATTCCGATACTATTGGTATTTCGGCATCCGTATATTACCGTCTATGGAGCTGAGGTGCAGTCAGAACTGGCCGCGCTGGCCGTCTCCAATGTCAAAGAAAATCAAATGGAGGATCGCATAACGGTATTATTTTCGGATATGAAATTACTAAGGCCGACGATGACGGATGGCCCGGTTGATTTAGTGGTTTGCAATCCACCATACCGCAAACCAGGGTCCGGGAGAATAAATCCGGACAAACAGCGTGCCGTCGCCCGGCATGAAGTGAAAGTGAATCTCCTCGAAATAATTCAGACCGCTCACCGCATGTTGCGGACGGCGGGAAAATTTATCACTATCTACACGGCCGAACGCACCACAGACATCTTGGCCCAGATGCGCATGGACGATATTGAACCCAAATTTTTGCGCATGGTTCATTCACGTCGAAACACGGATGCCAAATTAATTCTTATCGAAGGCATAAAAGGCGCTCGTCCGGGCCTTAAAATCGCACCCCCGGTGATTGTTTACGACAATCAGGGTGATTATACCAATGAGGTGAAGCAAATGTTCAAACCTTAGCTGGAAACTCACTCGTGCCCGTTTTAATTTGCGGATGGGCACGATCAGGTTTATGATTGCAATTCGAAGAGACAGGCTTTAAAATGAGGCAGTTAATTTTCGAGCATTGTTCGACAGGTTCATTGACAGCTGCAGGTAAAAAGTATAAGGAGACTTTCCTAAACTGTTTTACCTAGGTTGAGCGGTTCTGGGTTCAGCGTTCCGGGTTGGAAACACGATTAATCAGCTTCTATCGAGGAGCCCGTCTTAAATGGATTTACGACGCCTTTTCACCCAATGGGTGAAATCTGAAAATACCTGATCTTGATCAATATAGTGCTCAGTTTCCATCACTTGCAACCTTTGAACCCTGAACCCGGAACGTTGAACCGATCAGTTTAGATTTTAACTATTTAACTTGGAGAGGTGGCTGAGTGGTTGAAAGCGGCGGTCTCGAAAACCGTTGGGGGTTCACGCCCTCCGCAGGTTCGAATCCTGTCCTCTCCGCCAGTTGGATTTTATGTCGGGCCGTTTTTGTCTGAAATTTCCCCATAAGGGACTACATCTTGATAATTCAAAAGTAATAATCATGTCAAACGATGTTGTGGAGAGATGTCCGAGTTGGCTGAAGGAGCACGACTGGAAATCGTGTGTGCTGTCAAAAGCGGCACCGAGGGTTCGAATCCCTCTCTCTCCGCCATCACGAATAGAAATACCTAAGGTGCCTATAGCACGCTCCGGCGCTCTTATGATCGAATAAAAAGAGCACAGCAATTCAGATTTGAAGGGGCACACAAACACGCGTGCCGGAATTTCCGGCTCTGGGCAGGCGCTAAGGGCTTTTTCTAATTTCTGAGGCATTTACAACCCGGATAGTAGGCCTTTAAATTCTAGGCACGTCTTTTTATGTCCTATCTTGTTCTTGCACGCAAATACCGTCCACAAACCTTCGAAGAGGTTGTTGAGCAGACCCACATCACGCGAACGCTGAGTAATGCGATCTCATCCGGTAGAGTTGCCCACGCCATTTTGTTTTCCGGTCCTCGCGGAACCGGTAAAACCACCGTCGCCCGAATACTGGCAAAAGCGCTGAACTGCAAGCAAGCTCCCACCCCTGTTCCGTGCAATGACTGTCGATCATGCGTTGAAATTACCGGCGGCCATGCAGTTGACGTCTTTGAAATCGACGGCGCCTCCAACAACAGTGTTGATCAAATCAGAGACCTGCGTGACAACATTAAGTATATGCCGGCCCATAGTCCGTACAAAATATACATCATTGATGAAGTCCATATGCTTAGCATGGCCGCCTTTAATGCTCTTTTAAAAACGCTCGAAGAGCCCCCTCCCCATGTGATGTTTATGTTTGCCACCACCGAACCCCATAAGATTCCAATAACGATCCTCTCGCGTTGTCAGCGGCACGATTTCAGGCGTATTAGTCTAAAGTCCATCGAAAAACAGATGACATCGATTTGTCAGCAGGAAGGTTATGCGATTCCTGATGAAAGCCTTGGGCTCATTGCCCGGGAAGCCGGTGGTAGTATGCGAGATGCCCTGAGTTTGCTTGATCAGATCCTGACCTGTTCGCGGGGTACAATTGACCATCACCAGGTAACCGATATTCTAGGTGTTGTCGACCGGAAAGTTATTTTTAGTCTTTCCAAATCAATTTTAGATGCTGAGATTCCGTTAGTTCTTGAGATCTTAGATGACATTTATGACCGCGGCCACGATATCAAAAAACTTTATGCGGATTTGCTGGAACATTTTAGAAATCTAGTGGTTGCCTCCATGGACAAAAAGGTCGATAAACTGGTTGATCTTCCATCCGGGGAAATTGAGCACTTACGGCAGCAGGCTCAACTATTTTCACCGGTATCCCTAACCCAGATATTTGATTTGCTTTTCAAGGCTGAACCGTCGATACGGCTGTCCCCTCAGCCAAAGTTGGCTTTGGAAATTGCGTTGATCCGGATTCTGCAGACAAAACCGACATTACCTATCGATTTTCTGATAGACAAACTTGACGCCTTGCGGCAGGAGATGAGTTCTCCGAGTTCGAAAACAGAAATTTCCCAGCAACCTGTCACACGATCCGGCATTGAAAACGTCAGTTCGGTTTCTCCTGTTACCCCCTCTGCATCACACATGTCTGATCAGCAGGCAACGCAACTTGAGAACAAGCCGGAGAGCATCCCACTTTCGGATGACCTGCCCCAAGATTTGGAGACCGCGTGGAAAAAAATAGCAGACATCATGGCCCGCAAAAATCCTTCTCTCTCAGCGAGTTTATCAAAATGCAGCGTGAAAAGCCCGCGAGAGGGTTTGTTGGAGATCGAAGTGCCGGACAATGGGTTTACATTAGCCATGATCCAGCGTGAAAAAAATATGGTTGCGTTGAAAGCGGTTTGCCGGGAAGTTTTTGGAACTCGAAAAGAAATCCGATTGTCTGCACAAACCGGCTGCGATGAGACTCATTGTAAAAAAAAAGGCCAAGATAATCAGTTGAAGCAAAAAGCCCTCAGTCATCCACTGGTTGCTGATGCAATTGAAATTTTTGACGGTAAGCTGATTGATGTTAAACTTCGTTGAAGAGGGACAATAAAAGCTGCGACATGCTATGCTTTGGTAGAACCACGTTCAATCAGGGGAGAACAATTTTGAGCTATTTTAACCACATTCAAATATAGGAGGCACGTCGCGATAAGGAGGTACGTTCATGAAAGGTATGGGTAACATGATGAAGCAGGCTCAAAAGCTTCAATCCAAGATGTTGAAAATGCAAGAAGAATTGGCGGACAAAACAGTGGAGTCCAGCTCGGGAGGCGGGATGGTCAAAGTTGTCGCCAACGGCCGACAGCAAATCGTATCCATTCAAATCGAGGAAGAGGTGATTGATCCCGATGATGCTGAAATGCTTCAGGATTTAGTATTGGCAGCGGTTAATGATGCGCTGTCAAAATCCCAGGAAATGGTAAGCGCTGAGATGAGCAAACTGACCGGTGGCCTTAATATTCCGGGCCTGATGTAAGGTGAGGTGTGGATGACCTGCTGCAGCATTAAAGGAAACGACGATTTTTCCCTCCCCCATCTGGCAGGTAACCGTGTTGGACCAAGGTCAATTTTATTATGAACTATTATCCATCTTCAATACAAAATCTGATCAAAAATATCTCCAGGCTTCCGGGGATTGGTGAGAAAACAGCCGAACGCCTCTCAATGCATATCCTCCGCTCGCCGTTACATGAGGCTGAGCAGCTGGCCCAGAGTATTTTGGAAATAAAACATAAAGTGCGATTATGCACGAAATGCTTTGCATTAAGCGATGGTAATGTATGCGGCATCTGCAGCGATCCAGCCAGAGACCCGTCTACATTATGTGTGGTCGAACAACCCGCGGACATGGTAGCCATCGAGCGATCAGGTGCGTTTCACGGATTGTATCATATACTATCCGGCGCGTTGTCTCCCATGAACGGGATCGGGCCTGAGGATCTCCGTATCAGAGAACTGATGACCCGCATCGAAAAAGACCGGGTCAAAGAGGTCGTACTGGCAACCGGCACCAGCGTAGAAGGTGAGACAACGGCATCGTATATAGCTGATATGCTGAGTAAATTCTCGGTTCGCGTGACGCGGATAGCCTCGGGGGTCCCGATGGGGGGCGATCTCAAATATGTGGACCAGGTAACCTTGAAACGGGCTCTGGAGACGCGTCATGTCCTTTGATAAGCTGACACGCGATGATCTGTTCAAATGCCATAAATGCGGTAACTGCTGCAAGGGATATGGGGGTACCTATATCAGCCAAGCAGATATTGTTGCTATTTCTAGCTACATCGGCGTCGATCCCATTCAATTTGCCGCTGATTATTGCAGTCAGTCTGGGAAAAGAGCGGTCATAGCCCAGAGAGCGGATGGATACTGCATTTTTTGGGACCGGTTATGCACCATTCATGCGGTTAAACCCCGAATGTGCAGGGCATGGCCCTTCATCAAGAGCATCATTGTGGATCCAACGAATTGGCTGATCATGGCCGATATCTGCCCCGGTATGCGAACCGATGTTCCACTGCACGTAGTCAAAGGATGTATGCAGGCAGGGCTTTCAACCCATCCCATGACACAAAATTGCGAACCATCTCCAAGGTCATGAATTAGCCACCAACCCAATGAAGGAGATCGGATGAGCGAAGAGGCAAAACGTCAAAAGCAGCTCCTTTTCGAATTGTCTGAAAGGCAACATCAGATATCGCAGCTTCAAGCTCAGACGCGACGGGCGGAAACGGCATTGCGTGAGTGCCAGCATCAGCTTCACCAGGCGCAAAAGATGGAAACGTTGGGGACGCTGGTGGCCGGTGTTGCCCATGAGGTAAACAATCCGATTAACCTGATCATGTACAATCTGCCGCTGCTGCAGAAAATATGGCGCGATCTTCTACCGGTCTTGTTAACGTTGAAAGAGAAAGAGCCTGATAGGAAATTCGGCGGATTTACCTATAATTTTTTGGAAGCTAACCTAGACAAGCTGGTTGAGGATATGGATATGGCTGCCAATCGTGTGGCCAAGACCGTCGCTGATCTGAAAAATTTTTCGAGACAGTCCAATGTTGTTGAAAAAAAGCCGCTTCAAGTAAACACCGCCGTAAAAAATGCAATCCGATTGTCACAATCGACGCTGCGAACGTCCGGAGTCCATGTCGATCTCAAGTTGGGGGAGAATCTTCCAGAGGTCCAAGGTAATCTGCAAAGCATCGAGCAAATCATTTTAAACATTATGATCAATGCCGTGCAGGCCATCGATCACAATCACGGTGAAATTACGATCGCCACCGGGTTTCAAACTAAAGACGGGCGGATTTACATTCATATCAGGGATAATGGCCGTGGGATTTCGCCGCAGATTGCGGAAAAAATCTTTCTGCCCTTCGTCAGCGATAAACAAACCGAAGGCGGGACCGGCTTGGGTCTCTCGGTTACGTACAGCCTGGTTAAAGCCCATGAAGGAGAAATCACCTTTGCGAGCCGGGCGGGTCGAGGAACATCGTTTACGGTGTTCTTACCGACAATGATTCAGCGCCAAGCCCCTAAAATTCTGGTGGTCGATGATGATCAAGCCATTCGTCAAATGCTCATCGAAGCCTTGACGCTGAATCGGCAATACTTAGTCGAAGAAGCGTCCAATGGGATTGAAGCGTCGATCAAGCTTGGCACCTATCGACCGGATCTTCTCATCCTGGATATTTTCATGCCTGAAATGGATGGTCTGGAAGTTTGTCGCAGCATTAAAAATGAGCCGGAGCTGTCTCAAATGAAAGTCATCATCACCACCGGTCATCCGGAACACCCCAAACTGCATGAGGTGGCCAAACTTGGTTTTACCAATGTTTTTTCGAAGCCCTTCGATCTTCTACACTTCGTTAAATCCATCGAACCCATTCTGACGTCAGACTGATGGTTTCCGGTTTAAGCCCATTAGTTTTCCTCTGAAATGAAACTGGCTTTAAAGAATTCGCGGTTCATCCGGGCGATATTGACGATGGAGATCTCCTTGGGGCACTCGGCTTCGCACTCCCGCTCATTTGAACAATTCCCGAATCCCATTGAATCCATAGTCCTGAGCATGTGGATGGCGCGTCTAGCCGCTTCCGGTTTTCCCTGGGGCAGAAGCGCAAGGTGGGAGATCTTAGCACCCGCGAAGAGCATGGCCGATGCATTCGGGCAGGCCGCCACACAGGCTCCGCAACCGATGCAGGCTGCCGCGTCCATCGCTTTTTCGGCCGCATCCGGAGGAACGGGTAACGCATTTGCATCCGGTGCACCACCAGTGTTTACCGATATGTAGCCACCAGACTGAATAATGTTATCAAACGCACCGCGATCGACAACCAGATCCTTTATAATCGGAAACGCGCGTGCACGCCAGGGTTCAATCACAATCGTATCCCCGTCTGAGAAATGACGCATATGCAGCTGGCATAAGGTGGTGCCTTTTTCCGGTCCATGTGGCCGACCATTAACAACCGCACCGCAGGTCCCGCAGATTCCTTCCCGGCAATCGTGATCAAACGCAATCGGTTCGTTACCTTCCAACGTCAAGCGTTCATTGATAACGTCAAGCATTTCCAAAAACGAACTGTCAGTGGAAATATTGTCTGCCTGATAGGTTTCAAGTCGGCCTCTGTCTTTAGAACCATCTTGACGCCATATTTTTAGTGTTAAATTGATCGTTTTTGTCACTTGTAACTCCTCTGGGTGAGTTCGACGTTTTCGAATGCCAATGGCTCCTTGTGAAATTTCGGTTCAGCTATGTCACCGGTATATTCCCAGGCTGCTACATGGCAATAATTTTCGTCATCGCGTCTGGCTTCGTTATCTTCGGTTTGAAAGGCTTCGTTGAAATGGCCGCCGCAGGATTCCTGGCGAGCCAGGGCATCAAGGATCATCAATTCGGCGAATTCGAGAAAATCTGCTACACGTCCGGCTCTTTCGAGACTCTGATTGAAATCCTTGTCGGAACCTGGTAGGATAATATTCTCCCAAAATTCAGCGCGTAATTCCTGAATGCGATTACGGGCTTTTTCCAGTCCCTCATTATTGCGAGACATGCCGCAATAATCCCACATCACCATGCCGAGTTCTTTATGGATGTCGTCAACGGTTCGTTTCCCATTGATCGAAAGCAGAGTTTTGATGCGTGATTGCACCTCTTTTTCTGACTCCTGGAAAGCAGAATGATCAGTGCTGATCTTTGGCAGATCTGCACCGGCTAAATAACCACCAATGGTATACGGAATTATGAAATAACCATCGGCCAAACCTTGCATGAGTGCGCTGGCACCCAGACGATTTGCACCGTGGTCGGAAAAGTTGGCTTCCCCCAGAACGAAGAGTCCGTCAATCGTACCCATCAGATTGTAGTCCACCCACAGCCCACCCATGGTGTAGTGCACGGCTGGATAGATCATCATCGGAGTTTTGTATGGGTTTTCTCCGGTTATCTTTTCATACATTTGAAAAAGGTTCCCATATTTTTTTTCAATGACACTTCTGCCATCCCGCTCAATGGCGTTCGCAAAATCAAGATATACCGCCAGCCCCGTATCGCCGACCCCTTTGCCCATGTCGCATTGCTCTTTGGCGCTGCGGGAGGCAACATCCCGCGGCACCAGATTGCCGAAACTGGGATACTTTTCTTCCAGGTAATAATGCCTATCCGCTTCCGGTATCTGAGTCGGAGGTCTCCGATCGCTGGGGTCTTTGGGTACCCACACACGGCCATCGTTCCTCAGGCTCTCGCTCATTAATGTTAATTTGGACTGATAGGTGCCATGCACCGGGATGCAGGTAGGGTGAATTTGTGTAAAGCAAGGATTAGCGAAAAGAGCGCCTTGTTTATGGGCTCTGAACGAGGCGGTCACGTTTGATGCCATCGCATTGGTTGAAAGAAAAAATACATTCCCGTATCCCCCCGTGCACAGGATGACGGCATCGGCAACGTGGCGTTCGATCTTTCCGTCAATTAGGTTTCGAACGATTATCCCCCGAGCCTGGCCATTGACCACCACCAAATCGAGCATTTCCCGCCGCGGCAGGAGTCGAACTTTGCCGACGGCTACCTGGCGTGATAAGGCACTGTATGCTCCAAGCAGCAGTTGCTGTCCGGTTTGACCCCGTGCATAAAATGTTCGAGAAACCTGGGCACCGCCAAAGGATCGGTTGGCCAACAGACCGCCGTAGTCTCTTGCAAATGGAATTCCTTGAGCCACACAGTGATCGATAATGCTGTTGCTTATCTGGGCAAGACGATACACATTGGCTTCCCTGGCTCTAAAATCACCGCCTTTTACGGTATCATAAAATAGCCGCCAGATGCTGTCACCGTCATTGGGATAGTTTTTAGCGGCATTGATACCACCCTGGGCGGCGATGCTGTGAGCACGGCGAGGACTGTCTTGGATGCAGAAGGTTTTGACCTCATAGCCTAATTCAGCCAGTGCTGCAGATGCCGAGCCACCGGCGAGGCCGGTACCGACCACAATGATTTCGTATTTGCGTTTGTTTGCCGGATTCACAAGTTTGAGCTCAAATTTGTGCCGGTCCCACTTTTCGGCAATGGGGCCTCCGGGGATTTTTGCATCAAGCTGCATAGGTTATCCTTTTTTGGTTCTCTGATAAACCGGATTTTCCGCTTTGCGGCAAGCCCTCCGGGACGGGGTCTTCGCTGCATTTCGACCGGTTTGTCCGGGTTAGGTTTCGTTTGTGTATAATCGTGCCAATCCGCGGTTTAACGTTATCGATATGGGTGCCATCAATGCACAGGATCGATGTGTTTCAGCCAAGCGACCACAAATAGATCGGAAGCAGGCCAAAGCCAAAGCCGACAACAAGGCTGAAAATGATGCTCAATACCATAAAAAACGACATGTACTTCAAATGGTTAGCGCCGAGTGTTTGAAACGCGCTCCAAAAGCCGTGGCTCACATGCAAGGCCACCACAATCATTGCCAGGACATAGGTGATCACGTAAAGGGGGTTTTCAAATGCTGCTGATACGATTTGATAGATGGTGGTATTGCTTTTATCCACAAAGTGAAAGTTGATCAGATGGAAAATGATAAAAACCAATAATACCAACCCGGTATAGGGCATGGTGGCGGACCCTATGGTTCGTCCTCCTCCCCGCTTGTTGACGGTATATCTGCCGGGTCTGGCCCTGAGATTTTGATAAAAAAGGGTCAATCCTGTGACGACGTGTATGATTGCAAAAGCCAGCAATATTAATTCCGCCAACGTGATGAGCGGTCCCAATGAGTGGAGATGTTGCGCATAGGAATTGAAGGCATCTTTGCCGCCATAAATCGTAAGATTGCCGGCAAGATGCCCGGCCAGGAAGGCGCAGAATGAGAGACCGGTGATGGCCATCATCAGCTTTTTCCCGATGGATGACCAGAGGGTTTGTTTCAGCCAGTTCATTTTTTCCTCCCGATTATTCATCGCAACCAAACGGCGGAAAATAAAAAAGATTTAAAATTATTCATTTTTGGTGTCTGTGTCAATAAAATTGTTTCGCCACCAACCATCTCGATGGGTTGCCATGATCGCCTTCGCAATGTCGTTGCCTGCTTTGGTTTTCAAACGACTTATGACATGGGGCACCCATGATTTTGGCGGTTTATAGCCGATATCCATCAAGTCCTTTAATTCAAGGATGAGGGCGAGTTGGTCGGCATCATGGGCGAGTTTGGCTTCTTTGGAATCACCTGCTCTGAATTCTTGGATAAGTTCCACGATTGCATGACCGAACGTAAGTCCCTGGGTGGTGTCTTCAAGGGCTTTGGCTTCATCGACCCCGATGTATTTTTTCTGCACGGCATTCATGTCGCCGGTGCGGGCCTCGGGGAGATCATGGACAAGACACATGCTGATGACTCTCAGGGTATCGATGGACGTGTCTAATTGTGCCATAACATAGGCGATGAAGGTTGTGCAAAACGAATGCTCTGCAACCGACTCGTTGCCGGAACCGAGAAATTGAAATCCGGATCTGGGAGTTTCTTTTAACATCTTGGCTTCAAAAAGAAGATCGGCAATTTTTTTCATAATTTCCTCACGAATTCCTAATCATCAAACGGCACGAGATCATCAATCGTTGAGAGAAACGTGCACGCAGGTTGTTTATTTCCAGCACGTAACCGTTGAACGCGCTGCCGGAATCAGCAGCCGGTATATGGCCTCAACAACTGATTGTTTTATTTGGCACTACCGCTAAAGGCAAGCCTAAAATTATTTAATATCCACCAAAATCCAAATAGGTTGACACTGTAGCTGTTTTAATATAACTAGAAATAATTTTGACATACCATTGGTTAAGTTATCTGCCAACATATCGAAGCGTGTATATCAGGCGTGATGTCACCTGGACGAGAAAGAAAATGCACGAAGCTGGAGTTAGTTTATGACGTTACCCAAAATTGATTTGATTCATATGATCAGTGGTGCCGGACTGATGGTCCAGTTTGTCCTGCTACTGCTGCTGTTTTTTTCCGTGACTTCCTGGGCCATAATATTGATCAAATACCGATACATTAAGCGGGCCTTCAAACAATCGTCCGAATTTACGGAGTTTTTCTGGAAGAGTCGAGATTTGTCCAACGCATTTGCCAAAGCCAAACAGCTGCACGGAAGTCCTTTGGCCAGAATTTTTCGGATCGGTTATGTTGAACTTAAAAAGACAAGTCAAACCGGGGGCTCAGTGGAGTCCGGCCCGTCCCACTCCCAATCAGACAGTCTTCCCTTCAATGGCAGATTTACTGGAACTGATAATGTAAAGCGAGCTTTGCGCCGGGCCATAAATACCGAGATGACCCGTATGACCCAGATGGTTCCTTTTCTGGCAACCACCGGCAACACAACGCCTTTTATCGGTTTGTTCGGAACGGTGTGGGGCATCATGAATTCCTTCAGCGGAATCGGTCAGAAGGGTTCGGCAAGCTTGGCGGTTGTCGCGCCTGGTATTTCCGAGGCGCTTGTGGCTACAGCGGCAGGATTGGCAGCCGCAATCCCAGCTGTTATCGCCTTCAATTTTTTCATGAATAAGATCCGAACCGTTGAAACGGAGTTGATAAGCTTTTCAGCCGACTTTCTGAATATCATCGAACGAGACATCTTACGGATAGAAAGGAGAAGAGGATGAAGCTCGGAGGAAAGAGCGATGAGTTCATGTCTGAAATCAATGTTACTCCTTTTGTGGATGTCATGCTTGTGCTGTTAATTATTTTTATGGTCACCGCACCAATGATGGTACAGGGGTTGAATGTCGACTTGCCGGAGGTGACTGCCCAGCCGCTTGAATCCGAGAAAGAGCATCTTATCATTACAATTGATAATAAGAATCAAATATATATCAATGATTTTCAGGTGACGATTGATTTCTTACGTGAGAAACTAAGTAAAATTCTACAGGGCCGCACCGATCGGGAAGTCTACTTAAAGGCCGATAAAACCATTCCCTATGGAATCGTCGTTCAGGTAATGGCGGAAATAAAAGGGGCCGGAGTTGAACAGTTGGGCATGGTCACCGATCCGGCAGATTCAGAAGAAAAAAGCGGCGCCAAAAAAGCCAAAAGCTGATGTTTGTAAAAAAGCATTCTCAGGCATATTTCCACCAAGACCTGGGAACCGATTCCCGGACCATGGCGGTTTATTTTGGGATATCGATTTTATTTCATCTGATATGTATCGGCGCCATGGTCATCGTCCCCGATGTAGGATCCAGTCGCAGACTTGCGCCGGGGGCCATTAATGTCAGCCTGGTATCCTTGCCTGGGCCACCGGCAGCCGGCCCCGCGCCGAAACCTGCGGCCGAGCCTATTGCACCGGTTAAGCAGGAAGTAAAACCGGTACCGAAGGTTCCGGTCATCGAAACACCGCCGCCCAAGCCGGTTCCGGAAATTAAAAAGCCCGAGAAAACAGTTTCCTTGGAGCCAACAAAAGAGAAGAAAAAGATCAAGGAAAAGAAGTCTCTTAAGAAAGAAACACAAAATCGTCAGAAGATGATCGACCGGGCGTTAACCAAAGTTGAGAAAAAGGTAGAAAAATCCGAAACTGATTCTGTTCAGCAGGCCCTTGATCGTCTGAAGAAAGAGGTTGCGAAAACGGAAGCTGCCAGATCCTCGCAAACCCCGGTTGTCGAAGGTGGTACGGGAACAAGTGGTCCCGGGGCTGCCGCCGGTGCTGGACCTGGGGCTGGGTCCGGTGGCAGGCGGATACTGGAACTCATCGATATCTACAAAATCGAAGTTGCCTTTCAGGTGGAACGAAATTGGGCATTTTCACAGCAGTTGGTTGGGAGCGGCAAGAATTTGCAAGCCAGCTTGGTTTTCAAAGTTTTGCCGAGCGGCGAAATAACAGATATAAACTTCACCGAGCGATCCGGTAACTCCTATTTAGACGATTCGGCTTACAAGGCCGTCGTAAAGGCCAACCCGGTTTCACCTCATCCAGCCGCAATTCGGCGTTCCTATGTAACGGTGGCTCTGAGGTTCACACCTGAAGGGATTCGGAAGTAGCCAGCTGTTTTCGAACTCGATTGGCTCAAGCAGAAAATATGATGTAAATTTTGGATTGAACCATTTGCGTAAATTATACACAGCACAGGAATAGTTGAATGATATGTCGTCCCACTGAGAGAATCGTCATCATCGCCGTTGTCCTCATTTTTTTGAATTCAATGCCATGCGCTGCGGAATCGAAAAATGATCAATATGACTATATTGACATCAGCAATCCGTTTTTGAGAAAAATTCCGTTGGCGATACCGCTTTTCAAGAACGCATCCGGGTCAGCGGATGAAACCCGCCTATCAGCCTCCTCAGCGGAATTGCTTTCTGCAGGCCTCGAATTTACAGGTTATTTCAAGCTCCTTGATCGCGGGGCGTTTCTTTTCGATCCGCAAAAAGACGGTATCCTTGCCCCCGAGATCAATTTTCAGAACTGGACCATCATTGGGGCCGAGCTACTGATTACCGGTCTTTTTAAATTTGATGACGGAAGAATCAGCATGGAGCTTCGTCTTTTCGATACGTTTAAAGGGCGCCGCATCCTGGGGAAAAAGTATACCGGCACGATAAACGACCAGCGCAGGATGATTCATCGCTTTTGTGGTGAAGTGATTAACTATCTTACCGGATATCCGGGGGTATTTGAAAGCCAAATAGCTTTTGTTTCGACCGGAACCGGAAATAAAGAGATCTACACCTGCGAGTTTGACGGCTATAATCCCAAGCCGGTGACGCGCAATCGTGCCATTTCATTATTTCCGTCGTGGTCTTCGGATAGCCGCTTTCTGGCATATACCTCGTATAAATCGGGAAAACCGGATATTTTTATTAAGAATTTAGCGAATCAGGAGGAGAAGACCGTCGCAAAAGATGGAATCAATATAACGCCGGCATGGGCACCGGGCAAGTTTGAGCTGGCAGCCACACTCTCGTATTCAGGTGATCAGGAAATTTATCTGTTGACTGGAACGGGGAAAATTATTAAAAGGTTAACAAAAATGAGAGGCAGCGATGTTTCTCCTACCTGGTCACCGGATGGAAAGAAATTCGCATTTGTGTCAAATCGGTCAGGCACACCCCAAATCTATATCCAAGATTTAGCATCCGGAAAGGCCAAGCGGCTGACCTTTGAGGGAAACTACAACACGCAGCCCTGTTGGTCTCCCTTAGGTGACAAAATTGCGTATGCATCGATGGTTGATGGGCGTCACAACATTTTTGTGATCGACGTTGAAGGCCAGGAACCGGTTCAACTCACCTACGATGCAGGAGACAACGAAGCGCCGTCATGGTCTCCGGACGGAAGTTTGATCGTATTCAGCTCGAACCGTGAGGGGCCAACCAGACTTTATATGATGACGGCGTTTGGAACCGATCAACGGCGTCTGCTTAAACTGGCCGGTGAGCAAACAAACCCAAAATGGTCTATGAATAATATCAACAACTAAGTTAGGTTCGAATGTGAAAGGAGGACAATATGCAAAAGAAGATGTGGTTTATTTTGGCTCTGTTGTTTCTAATTCCTGGATTAATGGTTACCGTTGCATGTCAAAAGAAAATGGTGGCTACAACACCGGAACCGGAACCGGAACCGGCTAAAGAGGAAGTCGTCGTCAAGGAAGAAGTTGCGGTTACTTACAAAGCAACGGATATCGTTATGAAAGAAGATATATATTTCGAGTTTGACAAGTCGACACTTACCGCTGCTTCCCAGGAAAATCTGACCCGCAAGGCGGAATGGCTGCGCCAAAACCCCGATGTCACCGTGACTATCGAAGGCCATTGTGATGAAAGGGGTACTCCCGAATACAACCTTGCATTAGGGGACAGACGTGCGGAGAGCGCCAAAGGATTTTTGATAGATTTGGGTATCTCCCCCTCCCGGTTGACAACCATCAGCTATGGAGAAGAGAAACCCGTTGATCCCAGACACAACGAAGAAGCCTGGGCCAAAAACAGGCGGGATCATTTTGTGCTGAATTAATTCGGAATTTTCCGCGATCATTTTATCACACCGTGTGGAATTGCGACCGGTGGTGTGATCGCCCACCGCAAGTGCTACTTCAAAAGGAGGCAGGCGCCGACATCTGTCGGCGTTTGCCGCCTGTTTGTTCGGAGACAGCCCTTTTTGAGAGGATTAATTGTCGGAATATACTGCGGTTCTTTTCCAACACCCACACGCATGAACGGATCAACCATGAAATCGATTCTTTTAATTCATTTAATAGGTCTATTGCTTTTTTGGGGGTGCGTATCGCAAAGGGAAGTTTCATCGATCGACAATCGATTGAGCGAATTGGAAATTCGCAACGCTGAAGCAAGAAAAAGTACCGATGACATGCAATCGGATTTGCAAAACCGCATGGAGCAAGAAAAGTCGATGCGTCAGCAAGCGGCCGCGTTGCGCGTAAAGATTGACGCGCTCAATGAAGAGATCCGAAAGATGAATGGCAGGATTGAAGAACTTGAGTACGCCCTCAGCAGACAGGATCAAAAAGAATCGGAACAAAAACAAGTCAAAGGCACTCGATTAGAAGAACTGAATGCGTCGTCAAAAAGCAATGCCGAGCGCATCGATCGTATTGAGCAGTATTTGAATTTAGAGCCGACATCCAAAGCGGCTGTCGCATCCGAACCCATTTCTAAAATTACGCCTGAAAGCCAGGATCAAGTCGAAAAAGAGCCCACCGAAGATGAGGTTTACCGCATGGCCAAACAGGCGTATGATCAGGGTGATCTCGATACGGCCAAGACGAAATTTCAGGAGCTGATCGGGAACTATCCAAAATCAGAACGAGCTGACAATGCACAGTTTTGGATCGGAGAAATATATTACCGTGAGAAATGGTATGAAAAGGCAATTCTCGAATATCAAAAGGTAATCGAAAATTATCCTAAAGGCAACAAGGTGCCGGCATCTCTTTTAAAACAAGGATTTGCTTTTCTAAATTTAGGCGATAAAGCCAATACGCGTCTGATTCTGGAAGAACTCATTAAAAAATATCCAAAGTCCAACGAAGCCAAGATCGCCAGAGATAAATTGGAGGCGTTAAAGTAACCCTTTTTGATCCACTTCGGACCGGCTGATAACCCCAACTTGAGCAAAACACCCAGACGGGCTTCCATTTGAGCAGAATATGTTCAAAATCATCGGTATAGATCCTGGCCTTTCGGCAACCGGTGTCGGAATTGTTCGAGGAAACGGGTTGAGGGTTGATGGCTATTCATTCGGCAGTATCAACACGTCCAAAACCATTTCTTTGCCAGCGCGCCTCGATCACATCTTTTCGAAGCTTCTTCACATTTTAAAAAATGAAAATCCCGATTTGATGGTGGTGGAGGACGTATTTTCACTAGGTAAATATCCGAAATCCGGTATTCTGCTGGGGCAGGTAACGGGCGTTGTCCTGCTTGCCGGTCATCATGCGGGGGTTTTATCGGTGGAAATCCCTGTGCGTGAAGCAAAACAGGTTTTAACGGGTAATGGAAACGCCAGCAAAATGCAGTTGGAAGAAGCCGTTCGACATCAATTGGACCATAAAGGTCCCATTCGGCCCTACCATGCCTCGGATGCGATGGGATTAGCACTTATCGGCTTTTATCGTTACAGAGACAAACTGAAATCCAAAGCGTAAATGCATGGCAGTTGGCAGGTAAACTGAATTCCAATTGATACCCGCAAGCTGTTTATCGCACATCGGCGGCACGCCGTTATCGCTGCATGGACCTACATTCGAGAAACGGAGCGCATCTGTGATTGGCTATCTTGAGGGCAAGATTATTAGAAAGGAAGAAGATCGCATTCTGGTGCTCACCAACCATGTCGGGTATGAGGTGTTACTTCCGGCGATTGTGATGACGTCGCTGCAATCCAAACAGGTCGGGGATGAAATAGCCCTTTACATCTTCTTTCAACAGACCGAACGGCAACCAAAGCCGATCCTGATCGGTTTTAACCTTGAGATTGAGAAGGAATTTTTTCAGTACTTTATTTCGGTTGAAGATATCGGTCCCTTGAAAGCGGTGAAGGCGTTAAATGTACCCGTAAGGGAAATCGCCAACGCCATTGAATCAGGAGAAATCAGCCAATTGATGCGGCTGAAAGGCATTGGGCGTAGAACCGCTCAAAAAATTGTTGCAACGCTCGAAGGCAAAATGGGAAAGTTTGCTCTGATTCGACCGGCAGAGAATACGGAAGTACCGGTTGTTGAAGATTTTTCAAAACAGGTTCTGGATGTCATGGTTAGTCAGCTTGGCCACAAGTCTTCCGATGCGAAACAGATGATCACCGATGCCTTGAAGCGCAATAGCTCCATTACGACAGCTGAAGAACTATTTGAGGAGGTTTATCGCGGTGAACGTATGGAGTTTTAGCAAAGAACCAATTAAGGTAGTCTATCCATGTCAGATGATGTGATTGCGTATTCTTCCGACAAAAAAGGTGTCGTGACCGCCAATCCGATGCAGGAAGATCTGGAACCGGAAATTTTGTCTCTGCGTCCTGCAAGACTCGCTGATTATGTCGGACAGACCGGGGTGGTTGAAACCCTTAAAATTGCTATAGAAGCCGCTAAACAACGCCGTGAGCCGATTGATCACGTGCTGTTGCATGGACCTCCCGGGCTTGGCAAAACGACGTTGGCCCATATCATCGCCAATGAAATGGGTGGTAACCTTACGGTAACCTCCGGTCCGGCACTCGAAAAAGGGGGAGATCTAATCGGGATCCTGACCCATCTTGAAAGCGGCGATATTCTTTTCATCGATGAAATCCATCGTATTCCCAAGACAGTCGAAGAATTTCTTTATCCGGCCATGGAGGACTTTGCCATTGATTTCATTTTCGATAAAGGCGTGCATGCCCGCAGCCACCGCTTTCGTTTAAAGCCGTTTACATTGGTGGGAGCCACCACGCGTGTCGGTTTGCTGTCGGCACCCTTGCGGGATCGATTCGGTATTTTCCGAAGTCTCGATTTTTACAGCGACTCTGATCTGATAAAAATTACGAGACGTTCAGCCGCTCTGCTTGCAGTCACTATTGATGACGAGGGCACACGCGCGCTTGCTGAACGCTCACGCGGGACGCCCCGGATCGTAAACCGACTTCTGAAACGGGTTCGTGACTTCAGCCAGGTAAGATCCGATGGCCGGATTACCAAAACGACGGTTTCTTCCGCACTGGAACTTGAGGGAGTTGACGAAAACGGTCTGACCGACCTCGATCGCCGTTATTTGAAAACAATTATTCAATTCTACCGCGGGGGTCCGGTGGGAATCGAAGCAATCGCGGCAACTCTTCAGGAGGAATCCGATACACTGGTTGATATTGTCGAGCCCTATCTTTTGAAAATAGGATTTATTACGCGAACCTCCTCGGGCCGTAAAGCATCCGAAGCGGCCTTCAGGCACCTGGGGGTTAAGGTTCAAAGCAAGTTGTTTTCATAATTGTGTTGCATTTCATCTTCGAGTCGCTGTCATGTCAATTATTACGCTGCTTACCGATTTCGGCACCAAAGATGAATATGTGGGGCTGATGAAGGGGGTTATCCTAAGTATCAACCCGGATGTCACGATTATCGATATCACCCATCACATCGATCCTCAGGACATTCGCCAAGCCGCCTATATGCTCGAATCAGCGTATCACTATTTTCCGGCCGGGACCATTCATTTAATCGTAGTTGATCCCGGCGTTGGTACTGAGCGAGCGATATTGGCTGTGAAAGCAAACCATCAATTTTTTCTTGCTCCGGATAACGGAGTTCTTACGCTCTTGCTTTGTGATGATAACGGGGCGTCGATCATTCGAGTGACGAATTCCAACTATTTTTTGAACTCGGTTAGCCAAACATTTCACGGCCGGGACATTTTTGCACCGGTCGGTGCTCATATCAGCAGGGGTATAAATTTGAAAGCCTTCGGCGCCGAAACGGACCTAACCCAAGTGGTTCGTCTCAAGGATCTTCGTGCTCAAACCGGCCGCAACGGAGGTTTAGTCGGGAAGGTGGTATCCATTGATCGTTTCGGTAATCTGATGACCAACATTGATGTCGGTACGCTGGCTGACCTCTGCAAAAGCGGCTCACCCGGTGCAGCACGGTTTAACGTCGGAGGATATGTTATCAAAGGTCTATCGGCCACCTACGGCAACGTCGGTTTAAACGCGCCATTGGCGTTAATCGGCAGTCGCGGATATTTGGAAATCGCTGTAAACGGTGCAAGTGCGGCGCAATATTTCAACATCGGTAAAGGCGACAGGGTGCGGGTGATGGTTAAACCCGGGCACAATCGAAGACCCAAATAGTAAAATAATTGGCAACCTCCGCATGAGATGATAAAATACACCTAAACGAGTTTCGTACCCTTTTTCACGGATTGAGGATACCCATGGATCACTTAAAACGTCATGCCAAAAAAGATCATGGTGCCGTCGCATCTTCCAGACGCCCTAAACCGGATAGACGCTGGACGCTATTATTTATCGGCGATCACGGAAGAGTTATAACCCTGAAGCGTTTCAAAGGGCTTGTGGCTCTTGCAACCTTTGTGCTCTGTGTTTCCGTGGCAATCACTGTCGGCCTATATTTTTTAAACCAAAACATTACGGTTGAAAAGAAGCAGCTTGAAACAGATCTGGACACCCTGAAAAAGCAGAACCAGAAACTACACCATGAAAAGGATATTCTCCTCGCACGCTTGGTTCTCGCTGAATCCAGAGCGCAGAAAAGCGTGGGTGGAAGATCCGAAAATGACCGGGAAGATAGTGCTGCGGATCAAATTGAGGAAACACCTGCAGAAACGGATTCGTCCGTCATAGCCGCTGTAAAAAAGGTTGGAGTTCCGGCTCAAAAACAATCCAAACCAGTGATCGATCAACCCCAGCCTGAATTGAGTGTTGCCGTCGAGAATTTGCAGGTATCAGCCCTGCAGCAAAGTAACCGTATGAGCCTGCAATTCAAAATAAAGAATACGACCCCCGATTCACAACATGTTTCCGGACGAACCATCATTGTTTTGAAAAGCAATCAGCTCCCTAAAAGCAGATGGGTAAGCATCCCCCAGGTGCCGTTAGACGGTGGAAAGCCGACCGGCAGTAGCCGGGGGCATGCCTTTGGGATAAACTATTTTAAAATAATGCGGTTTACCTCGGTCATTCCGACATCTCCGGAAAAATTTGATACCGCTGCCGTTTATGTTTATACGCGTGACGGCAACCTGCTACTGGAACAGGATTTTCGAATAACGCTTCCATCCCCCCAACTTGCTTCCTCAACCGAGCCCTCCATGGATTCCGTCACGGAGGCCGTTAAAAACACCCCCACTGATGAGTTCGGAATGGAGTGAACGTATTATCGACCGGCACATGAACCGCGTCTGATTGCCGACCCTGCCGATCCCATTTAATGGCAATACCGAATTTTGCTTGAAACTGGAGCAGCCTTGCTATAGTTTTAGGTTAATTTCGCGTTGATATAGAGGTCGGCCATATGTATCGTCCGGCCTCACCCAATTTTTCTCTTGACACGATACGATTTATTGGTTAAAAGTGCCGGATTCATTAAAAATAGGAGTTGAGCTCTTGTGAAAAAATACACATACAGTGCAAAAAATTCAGATAATCCGGGCAGGTGGTGCCTTGTTGATGCAAACGGCGCCGTACTGGGCCGCTTGGCTACGACGGTTGCTTCCCGCTTACGTGGAAAGCACAATCCCCTGTTTACTCCCCATGTCGATACCGGGGATTTTGTTATCGTCATTAATGCCGATAAAATTGTACTTACAGGAAGAAAATTAGATCAAAAACAGTATTATCGTCACAGTGGATACATCGGAGGCCTCAAGGCAACAACCGCCAAAGAACTTAAAGAAAAACGTCCGGAAGATATGGTTCGTTTTGCGGTGAAAGGTATGCTCCCCAAAAACAGGCTGGGACGAAAGCTTTTCAAAAAATTGAAAGTCTATGCTGGCGATCAACACCCGCATCAAGCGCAGAATCCCGAAATTCTAAAAATCTAGCCATTTTGCCATCGGGTTGATTAAACGCGAAAATTTGTGGTGATAGTCTAAACAGAATTGAATAACGTATTTTATGGGGATTTAAATGCAGCAAGAAAATCTTTACTATGCAACCGGTAGACGGAAAACGGCAATCGCTAGAACTTGGATTAAACCAGGCAGCGGTGAAATAGTGATTAACAATCGCACGGTGGAGGAGTATTTCCCAATAGAAACCACCCGTGAAGAGATGATCCAGCCGTTTAAATTAACCAACACCCTCGGATCCTATGACGTTAGAGCCACCGTCGTCGGTGGTGGTTTGTCGGGGCAAGCGGGTGCCGTTCGGCATGGGATCACCCGGGCACTTGTTTTAGCGAATCCTGATTTCAGGCTGACACTGAAGAAAGCGGGCTTTATAAAGCGTGATCCAAGAGTTAAGGAACGTAAGAAATACGGACAAAGAGGCGCCAGAGCCCGGTTTCAGTTCTCGAAACGATAAACCGTTACTGGATGATGTTAACAGGGGAATAGGCATTGCTTATTCCCTTTTTTATTTTGTAATCGCCGATGTATTGTGGCATTAATTTTTCGATTCTAAATTGAAAAATTTGGAGGGGGTAACATGTCGCTGGAAAAAATTGATCTTAATTCCGACGTTGGAGAAAGCTTTGGAAATTATAAACTGGGGCTGGATGAAGAGGTGATTCCGCTGATCAGTTCAGCCAATATTGCATGCGGATTTCACGCCGGCGATCCATCCGTGATGAGACGTACCATTGCCGTCGCCAGACATCACGGTGTGGCCCTCGGCGCTCATCCGGGTTTTCCGGATTTGATCGGGTTCGGTCGACGTAACATGGATGTCTCCCTGGAGGAAATAAAGGACTATGTGACCTATCAGGTAGGCGCACTGCAGGCCTTTGCCGCTGCTCAGGGAGCAAGGCTGCAGCATGTGAAACCCCACGGTGCCCTCTATACCATGGCGGTGCAGAATATGGATATTTGGGACACTGTGGCTGAGGCGATCGCCGCTGTTGATACCCGTCTGATTTTATTCGTGTTGGCCGGCTCCAAGAGAAAGGAGCTGGAAGCCATTGGTACCAAAAACGGGATTCGCATAGCCTTTGAATTTTTCGGAGATAGAGCCTATAATCAAGACGGCTCTCTCGTTTCCCGTAAAGAAGCCGGAGCCGTGATCCATGATCATCAGATGGTCGCAGCGAAAGTACTAAAAATGGTAAGCGATGGCAGCGTGATTTGCAAGGACGGCTCAGAAATCGAAATGACCGCGGATACCATTTGTGTGCATGGCGACAATCCGTCAGCCCTCGAGCTGGTTAAAAACATCAGAACCACGCTGGAAGCATCCGGGATTGAGATCGTCCCCCCGGAAACATTCCTATAGCCGGAGGCAAATTAAGTGATGCGCGAACAACCCGTCTTACCCGTCGATAGGTGTAATTTAAAACCGTCCAACCCTTGAGAAGGGCAATGCGTTACGATAATCCGGTATTTCGTATTATGGGTGATCGTGGACTGCTGGTGGAACTTGGGGATAAGATCCATCCCGAGATCAATCAGTCTGTCCAGGAACTCTATATCGGTATGGATTTGCGGCAGATTCAAGGTGTCGTTGACTTGGTACCCAGCTATCGGTCTCTGCTGATTGTATACGACCCGTTGAGAATCAGCCTAGATAAACTGCAACACACCGTTATGGATGTTTTTTGGAATACGGATCGCTCTCAACTACCGCAGCCCAAAACCATAAGGATACCGGTAGTCTACGGCGGTTCCTATGGTCCTGACCTGGAATGGGTGGCCGGTTTTCACCACATCACGGCAACCGATGTGATTGCTCACCACCTTGAACCGACCTATCGTGTCTACATGATCGGTTTTACACCGGGCTATCCGTATTTGGGTGAATTGCCGGTTGAAATCGCGACCCCACGCCGGGAAACCCCTCGAACAATGGTTCCTAAAGGATCGGTGGGAATCGCTCAGAGGCAAACCGGTATCTATTCCGTGGAAAGCCCCGGCGGCTGGCAGATCATCGGCTGGACGCCGGTAGAACTTTTTGATCCCAAGAACCAACCTCCCAGCCTGTTAACGATGGGTGACAAGGTCAGGTTTCAACAGATTTCCGAAGAAGAGGCGATTCAATGGCGATCGTAAAGATTTTGGAAGTTCTCTCTCCGGGTATTCTGACATCCGTTCAAGATAATGGTCGATACGGATACGGGCGCTACGGCGTTGCGCCGAGCGGTGCATTGGATTTTTTTTCCCTGAGGATCGCTAATCTATTGGCCGGAAATACTGAAGACTGTGCCTGCCTGGAAACCACCCTCATGGGTTTGAGAATCAGGGCCCTGAAGGATATTGTTATCGCGGTTACCGGTGGCGATCTTCGGCCTCAGCGAGGCAGGCAATCCCTTCAAATGTGGCGGTCGCATGTTTTGATGAAAGACGATATCCTCTCCTTCAAAGGGCCTCTGAACGGATTTCGGTCCTACATTGCCGTCAGCGGCGGCATATATAGTTCACCGGTAATGGGCAGCCGGTCGACGAATCTACCTTCGGGATTCGGTGGCATTGACGGTCGAGGGCTAAAACAAGGTGATGTGCTGTTCTCCGAATTACCGCCGCAGCATCTGCAGAACGCCGGACGTGAATTCAATCCGCCATGGATACCGAATTATCGGAATTCATGGACCCTGCGGGTGGTTTGGGGACCCCAGGATGACCATTTTACGCATGAGATCCGCGAGATGTTTTTGGCGTCCTCGTTTAAAATGTCCCCGGATTCAGATCGTTCCGGAATTCGTTTGCAAGGTCCCGTTATCCCATGCAAGGCAGACGTCGGTGGATCCATAATTTCAGAAGGTGTCGTCTCAGGTGCCATTCAGATTCCGGGTGACGGTCAGCCCATCATTATTTTGGCAGAAACCGTCACCGGGGGATATCGTAAAATCGCCGCCGTCATCTCAGCAGATCTTCCGCTGCTGGGACAGGTTAAGCCTGGAGATGACGTTCGTTTCAGGGTAGTATTGCTGAAAGAAGCACACGATGCTCTCCGGAATGTGGAAGAAAAGATACAACGCTTCAAAAAGAATTTAGCGCGCTAGGGCGAAGATGAGGTGGTTTTCACTGACGGCGTTTTTGTCGACATTTTTCATCTTAAGCTTGACAAGCCGCATTTTTTTTCATAGAAACGCATCAGGCGGATTCAAGGATGATACCCGTGTCGTCGAAGCAAAATGGCTTATTCCGTGAAAGCGTGCTCAACACCACATTACTCCCGGTATAGGAAAGAGAAGGATTCAACAATCTTAAATTGATGTGAAGTGATGACGTAAGCGCTTGAAGGGATGCTTTTCATACCCTATCTTCTAATCGTTTTCTACGAAAATAATAACACATCGAAATAAAAAAAAATTTTGACACATGTACAAGCAGTGTTTAATATTGCTCAATCGGAGGTTTAAATGTTGAAGTTTGTGTTTTATTTGTCGCGGCAGCGTTCATTTTCAGCGTTCATTTTCATAATGATCTTTGCCGCGCCATCAAAAGAGAAGAAGAGAGATTCAAAAACGTACTAAACCTAAAAAATGAAAGGGGGAACTATGAAGTTTCGATTAACAATTTTGGTTATGGTATTGGGGTTGATTCTGCCGGCGTGGCTTTCAGCGGCCGAAATCATCACCGAAGAGGACATTGTCAAACGAACATTTGTCAAAGAGCAATTCGTCAAAAACGCGGACAATTTTATCATTTTATTTGACTCGTCCAACTCCATGAACACACCCTGGGAGAGAGGGGGCACCGAGACCAAATACGATGCCGCCAAGCGAATGCTCAAGCAGAAAATTGGAATGATTCCGGATTTGGGATACAATGCCGGTTTTTACACCTACACTCCCTGGAAAGAATACGTCCCGATGGGGCCTTTTAACAAGGACAGCTACGCAGCGGCCGTCGACAGCCTGCCGGCTGAAGCCAAGGGAGCCACGCGACTGACCCAGGGACTGCGGGAGCTTGATCCGGTCCTGGGCGGGCTTTCCGGGAAAACGGTCGTCTTCATCTTCAACGACGGAACCTACAGCCAGGTCGAGGGAATGAAAGTTCCCCCGCAATACACCGAAGAGCTGGCCAAGAAGTACAACGTCTGCTTTTACATGGTCAGTTACGCCCGCCGGGGAGTTGACCAAAAACTTCTGGAGGATATGGCCAAGGCCAACGAGTGCTCGCGGGTAGTACCGTTTAGACCGTTTTTGGAGAACCCGAGCTACGTCACCGGAGCCTTGTATTCAGTGAAATCCACCGAGGTCGTTGAAACGGTGACGGAATCCAGAATCGCCGGGCTCAATGTAGGCCATGTAAACTTTGACTTTAATAAAGCGGATGTCAAAGCGGGGTTCAAGGGTGAACTGGATGAGCTGGCTGCGTTTTTGCAGAAAAACGACTCCGCCTATGCCATGCTGGTCGGGTTTACCGACAGTATCGGGACTCAGGAATATAATCTGGGATTATCCCGCCGAAGAGCCGAAAGTGTGGCCGATTATTTGGTTGACAACCACAATATCAGTCGCGATCGGCTCGTGATCAACTACTATGGTATGGAGAATCCGGTCGCCAGCAACGATACGGCCGAGGGTCGTGCCAAAAACCGCCGGGTGGAAATCGCCGTGGGCGGTATGTAATCACCTCGTATTTTGACAAACAAAGATACCCGATGCATTGAGCTGTGAAAGCGGCGTCGGGTATTTTTTTTGTTTTCTAACCAACTTTAAATCCCGAGAAAAGCTTCTCTAAATATATCACTCTGCAGAAGTTCTTCCCCGAAGCCTTCACCGACAATTCTTCCGGTCTGAAGAACATATCCCCGATCTGCGAGATCCAGGGCCTCGCGGACATTTTGCTCTACCAGCAAAATGGTCATGCCTTCTTGTTTGAGTTTTCGGACGGTATCCAGGACTTCGTCCACAAGCAGCGGGGCCAATCCCAGAGACGGTTCATCCAGCATCAGGATTTGGGGTCTAGACATCAAACCGCGTCCGATGGCCACCATTTGCTGTTCGCCGCCTGAAAGCGTTGATGCCGGTTGGGCGCTTCTTTCTTTCAGTCTCGGAAAAAGAGTGTAGACATAGTCTAAATTCTTTTTAATTTGATCTGCATCCTGTAATACATAGGCGCCTAGAGCGAGATTTTCATGGACAGACAGGGGGCCGAAAAGCATTTTTTCTTCGGGAACATAGACAATTCCCCGTTGAACAATTTCTTCCGTACGAAGTCGTTGAATCTCCTGCCCCTTATAGAGGATTCGTCCTCCAAACGCACGTTGGGTTGCCATGATGGCTTTCAACAGCGTCGATTTCCCGGCCCCATTGGATCCGACCACGCACACCGTCTCCCCCGGATTTACATGCAGAGAGATACCACGAATAACCGGTAGCCCCGAATATCGAACTTGGACATTATCTAAACTGAGAATATGTTCGGTCATTGAGTCCGAATTCCATTGCCTGGGTGCTCTTTGACGTAGCGTTCTCCAAGATAGGCCTGTATCACCTGGGGATTTTTGGCGATATCTTCAGGATTGCCGTCGGCTATTTTCTTCCCGTAGTCCAGCACGATTACACGATGACTGATCCGCATCACCAGTTCCATCACATGCTCGATTAACATCACCGTGATACCGAGATCGGTATGAATGTGCTGAATGGTGGTCAAAATTTCGTCAATTTCACTGGGATTTAAGCCGGCGGCGACTTCATCAAGTAACAGCAATTTGGGGTCGGTTCCCAGAGCGGTGGCCATGGTAACCCGTTTTTGGGCCGCTACCGGCAACTCACTGACTAAATTGTCGGCCAGATCACGAAGTTTAAGATCTTCCAAAATTCTATCGGTCTGGGTTTTGGCCTGGGATGTGGAGCGCGTATGCATGAAGCACCCCACCATGACGTTTTCAGCGACACTCAAATCTCCGGCAGCCGCGTACACTTGAAATGTTCGCGCAAGTCCCCGCCTGGCAATTTCATGGGCTTTCAAATTCGTAACGTTCACTCCGTCAAACACGATTTGCCCCGATGTCACCGGGTACATGCCCGATATGCAATTAAACAGGGTTGTTTTACCCGCGCCGTTGGGGCCGATGAGCCCTAATAATTCCCCTTTTTCCAGCGAAAAGGAGATGGCGTCGTTGGCCCGCAGGCCGCCGAAATCTTTGATTAGATTGTGAACATCGAGTATACTCATCAGGTACGTCTCCTGCGGCGCATTTTTTCGACGATGCCCCAGATGCCTCTGGGTTCAAAGGCCGAGACCAGCATGATGATAATCGCGTATAGGATAAGATCAATACCGACCAGACCGGCAGTAGCGCCGAGCCACTCTTTTAAATAGCTTTTCAGGGGTATCAAAATGCCGGCGCCGATAATGGGTCCCCACAGCGAACCGGCACCCCCGAGCATGGCCATCAGGGCAATGAGTATCGAGATGGGCAGACTCATGGTGTCTTCCGGTTCGATATTTTTTATATAGCACGCGTGAAATGACCCGACGACACTGACAAATGCGGTTGCAATGGCGTAGGTTTTAACCTTGGCCAAATGAACATTAATTCCAAGCGAACGGGCGACATCTTCGTTGTCTTTTATGCACCTGAGTTGATAACCCAGTCGCGATTTGCGGAACCAATTGATGTAAAAAATTCCAATTAGAAAAAAAACCAGGATGACGTAGTAGTAGTAGACATCGTCTTTGAAGATCAGTCTTAAGAAATCCGGGGGATGATACTTGATCGGCGATATTTCCAATCCCCTAGCGGCTCCAACAAAATCCCAGACTTCAAATAAGTCTTTGAGAACCAGAGACGTGGCGATAGTCGCAATGGCAAAATAATGACCTTTCAGCCGAAAAAGGGGGTAACCAATAATAAACGACCAGCCGACTGCCAGGCACATGCCGATCGGCATGGAAACCCAAAACGGAATATCCCAACGAATCAGCATAACGGCGGTAGTATATGCTCCGATGCCAACATACTGAGCCTTGCCCAGATCGACCTGGCCGCCGTAGCCGCCGATGGTGTTCCAACCCATTCCATATAAAGAGAACATTAAGAACTGGATCATGGTCACCATGGCGAAAGACGAAAGCTGTAAAGCCGGAAAGCTCAGCAAATAAACCAATACCACGCCGGCAATGCTCAAATCAATGCGCGGAAAATCAGAAAAGTCAAACGCATTTTTTATTGTTTCCATCCAAATAGTCCCCTGGGGCGGAAAACCATGATCAGAAAATACGCCAAATACACCCACATATACTTAAATGATGTCATGGGTACATTCGCCATCCAATCCCAGTCCAAGGTATAGGTGAGAAAGTCCCAGAATCCAGGAATTTCGGTAATCATGCCTACCACAAGTCCGGCAAAAAAAGCTCCGGGGACGCTGCCGAAACCGCCCAGCGCTACGATAGCAAAAGCGATCATGGTAAACAGCAATCCGATAAACGGGCTCACCGACCAGAAGTTGACGATCAGAGCCCCTGCGATGCACACCGTGCCACAGCCGATGCCCCATGCCAGCGCATTCATCCGCTCGGTCGGAATACCCATATACCGGGCGCCTTGAGCATTCAGGGCTGTTGCTCTCAAGGCTTTGCCGATTTTGGTGCGATGCATGAGCAACCAGACCCCCCAGAAGGCCACGACTGAAAAACCTGCGGCCGCCAGTTTGGTGGCCGGCAGAATCACGCCCATTCCGATGTCAAAACTTCTTCCGACCAGGATGCCGTGATGCAAGGCCCGATCTTCCGACCCGAAAATCAACAGCGCCAGATTCCTTAAAAGAAGCATCAGACCGAAGGTGCCCAGCAATTGAGCGATCATCGGGCCTCTCAATAGAAATTTTACAAACCCGATATAGCACAGAATGCCCATTAAAAATCCAACGATTGCGGCAAACGGCAGGGTCCACAGCGGATCGATACCCGTAGCCTGGGCTGTCAGCAAGCCGGTATACATGCCGATCATGAGGAACTCGCCATGAGCAAAATTAACGATGTCCATGACGCCGAAAATGATCGTCAGTCCCAATGCCACAATTGCCAGGACCATGCCGAGCAAAAGACCGGCGACGATAGAACTAAGAAGGATGTCCATAAAAATACAAACGTGCCTGGTAAGCGTTCCCAGATTAAACGTTCAACCTCAATTGAGTGAAACTCAATTGTGTCCGTTTTGATTAGTCCGTTGTCCGTTGTCGTAAAAAGGATGGGGTGTTTCGTTCAATAAACCGTAACTATGAAAAAAATTTTAAGTATGAGGATACGTATTTCAGCAAATCGAAATATGGATCCGTCCTGTCCCCATCCCTCTATTGGAAACAGAGGGATGGGAAATAATTTTCGGACTTAACATATGGTTAAAATTTCGGGAAAGGATAAATCATGTCGGCGGAGGCGACATCAAAAGGATACACAATTTCCAGCACAATTTGACCGTCTGAGCTTTTTTGATACTGGCCGATGAGCCCGGAGCCCAGCGTGTTCTGACCGATTTCATCTCCGGACGTGGAAAATTTTATCCCGGCCCAAGGTACGACAAGCTCGTCTCCCGGGATGTTAAGCTCGTTGGCGGCCTTCTGGACAGCGGCAGGCTCCGTGGAACCGGCTTTTTCAAGAACATGAACCCAGGTTTGCAGACCGGTAAAAGATCTGGCCGAGGCGCCGGTTAAATCATTGCCTGTTTTTGCTTTATAAAGGGCATTGACTTGTCCGGCAACCTTCTTAACCTGCACGACCTGGGGCAAAAATACGGTTCGGGTCAGAATACCGACGACGCTATCGCCCAGTGTCGCCCGGAATTCAGGTACCTCAAATCCGGCATCTTGACCCCAGATGATTTTCGGTTGAGCTTTCTGAGCCTTAAGTGTTTTGATCATCAGGATGGCGTCTGAGGTATATGAAGCGAACAGCATCACATCCGCCCGGGATGCCTTTAAGGATCGCACTTCGCTGGAGAGATCGGGTGCTTCTTTTGCATACAACATGTATTTTCGTAAATCATAGCCATATTCTTTGGCAAACTGTTGAATCAGCTCCGACACAAAGGAACCCCATTCGGTTTTTTCGCAGGCCGAGGATAGATTCATAATATCGTTTTTGGGAACCGCTTGAACACCTTTAACCTTGCCCTCGGTTAGGCCGTTTAGAAACTCAAAAAGGTCCCTGGTAAACCAGACGTCGTGAGGAGTCGTGCGCCAAAACCATTTAAATCCGCGTTTGGTCAAGGCCGGGGAGGTCGAAGAACCGTTTATCATGGGAACACCGTATTGCTCTGCCACAGCGCTAACGGTTTTGGTAACAGAGCTGTGATAACAGCCCAACAGTCCGTTGACTTTGTCATCCAGAATCAGCTTTTTGGCCAGGTCGGCGCCTAAGGTCGGATTTCCCTCATGATCTTTGAAGATGAGCGTGATTTTTGCGCCGTCAAGATTTTTTATACCCGCGTTCTGGGCCATCGTCATACTCAGGTCGCCCATGACATTGTTGGCGATATCCGCTGCCAGCTCGGCACCGGCTCGCAGTTCGCGACCGGCAGCCGCGGCACCTCCCGTCAACGGGTAAATCACTCCGATTTTAATTTCTTTGGCCGCCCAGACATGAGTCGGGATAAAAAGCGCCACGATTAAGATGAAACCTAACCAATACGTTGTGCGTCTAAGTGCTTTTTTCATTTTCACGCCTCCTCTCATTTTCCTAAAGATTATCGCAAGGTGAATTTTATTTCTATATAGAAAGCCTTGGAGTATGTCAAGCTGTCGCCCATGGATGTCTCGGCCATCACGACAGCAGGTGGTTGAATACCCACATATTTTTCTTCACCTTAGAATAAGGTAAGCTCCTCATCTTTGAGATCGGAGACGAACATGTGACCCGGTGCGTGGGTGATGACCATAGATAGCGGAACCGAAGTGGCGGCCAGCTGCGATGTAACCCCGCAAGCCCAAAACACAGGAATTTCTTCAGGGCCAATCGTCACCGCATCACCAAAATCAGGATCGCTGAGATCGTTAATCCCAATTTTTTGAGGAGATCCCAGATGAACAGGCGCCCCGTGGGTGAGATGAAACCGCGTCGTTACCTGGACGGCTCTGATGGCTTGCTGCGACGTCATGGGACGCATGCTGACCACCATTTTAGAGGAAAAGGGCCCCGCAGGTTTGCAAGCGATATTCGTGATATACATGGAGACATTTTTGTCTTCTTCCATGTTCCGAATCGGGAGACCGGCTGTCAGCATGGCATTCTCAAATGAAAAACTACAACCTAAAAGAAAACTCACCATGTTGTCATTGAAAAATTCGGTTATATCGTCAACCTCATGTTTCAATTTGCCATGTTCAAAGATTCGATAACGGGGCAGATCGGTGCGCAGATCGGCTCCCGCAGCAATGGAGGGTTGGATCTGCCCTGGTTCAAGGACATCTAGAATCGGACAAGGCTTGGGATTTCGAACACAGAACAATAAAAAATGAAATGCCGCTTCTTTCGGGAGAATGACCAGGTTGGCCTGCACGAAACCCGGTGCGGCGCCGGACGTAGGCGTGGTCCATTTGCAGCTGCGGATGAGATCCCGCAGTTCCTTGGCTGATACATTGGGCTTCATGATGTGTTTAACCTCTGTTGCTATAAGTGTTTAAAAGGAAAACATAACATCCTTTTTTAATTTGCTATAGCCTTTTAAATGATGATGATGTGTTCATCAAAACTTCCCAGTTGCTCCAGACCATCTTTTGTGACAACGTGGGTATTCTCAATTCCAACAACGCCTTCATCGGGAAAAATCAGCTTTGGTTCGAGCGCAATGGTCATACCTTCCTGTAACTGAAGTCGTTGACCGGCTGCTAAAAACGGAAATTCATCGACCTCTAATCCGATTCCGTGTCCGACAAAACGCACCCGCTCGGGGCCAACTCCCATAAAATAATCCGCATAGCCGAGCTGCTTGGCTTTCGCTAAAGCCTGGTCGTAAAGTTCTCCCGACAGAACACCCGGAGTGGCCGCACGTTTTATAATGCTTTGAATGGTTAACATGGCAGCGTGACCCTCTGAAAGATGGGTCGGAATTTCCCCCAGGGAATAAATGCGGGTGTGATCTGAGAAATAACCATTATATGCAAATAGGTAATCCACCAGTATGGGCTCATGGCGTTGGATGGTTTTGAAGCTCGGACCCTGTGCGACCGCGGGATTGGGACCCTGACCGCCGGTTGGAGAGGATAAAAAGCTCGGAATCGCTCCGGCGAAACCTGACATCAGATGTCCATAAAACATTTCACCGCCCCACATCCGCATTCTGACTATCCCTTGATGTCCTAGTTTTCTGGCCTCAGACTCGATCCTGCCGGCAAGCTCCAGCTCCGTCATGCCTTCACGCAGCAACTTGGGTACACATTCGGCGACCTGGTCTGAAAGCTGGGCTGCTTGACGCAATATGGTTAACTCATAGTCAGATTTGACAGCTCGGATCAATCGAATCGCGTGCGAGATGTCAATGAGGTCGACACCCTTAAATATGTCCTGGTAGGTGAAAAATAGATTGGTCGGTAACACATCGAGCTCCAGGCCCAAAGCCGTCGGCGATACATATCCGTTACTCCGTAACACATCTGGTAATACCACTGGACTGCGCAGCGCAATAATTTTATCTAACGCCGACTCGGCTAGGGCTCTCTCAAGGCTTTTGTAAACCATCAGCAGGGGGTCTCCATTTGCAGGTACATAAAGATGGGACTGCTGGACCGTTCCGGTAAAATAGAACAGGTCTGCGCGTTGCAGAATCAGAGCGGCATCCAGATTTTTTGCTTTTAGTTGACGTTGCAGGTTACGTATGCGCTTTTCGAGTTCTGTTTTCGGAGTGCTTACCTCTACTCTGACCAATTTAAATCCTTTCTTAGACTGCCCATTGCTTACCGCTTTCGAGATCAGGCGCAGCGGCAAGTAATACGCGCGTATATGAATGTTGCGGGTTTTCGAAAAGTTCGTCCGCCGGTGCATGCTCCACGATTTGCCCTTTATACATTACCGCGATGTAATTGCACACGTAGCCAACGACGTTGAAATCATGAGATATAAACAGATAGCTCAACTTCAATTGATCCTGCAGGTCTTTTAAAAGGTTTAAAATCTGGGCTTGGATGGACACATCAAGAGCCGAGACCGGCTCATCGCATATAATCAGCTTTGGTTGCACGCTCAGAGCTCTGGCAATGCCAATGCGTTGCCGTTGACCTCCGCTGAATTCATGCGGGAAGCGGTTTGCCGCAGAAGGAGACAGCCCTACCAATTGCAGGAGGTCTCCAAGACGTTCGTTTAGGTCTGACTTGGCCTTAAAACCTGCAACTCGTAAACCTTCAGCGATGGTGCGGCCGACAGACATTTTGGGATTCAAGGAACCGTAAGGGTCTTGAAAAATCATTTGCATCTCTTTACGTAGGGGTTTCATTTCGTTATCGGAAAGATGAGTTATGTTTTGGCCTTTGAAAAGAATCCTGCCTCCGTCTGCTTCTAACAGCTTGAGGATTAATCGGGCCACAGTCGTTTTCCCGCACCCGCTTTCGCCGACGAGTCCCAACGTATTTCCCCTCTCAATGCTAAATGATACATCTTCAACGGCTTTTTGCCATCCAACTATCCGTTTTAAGAATCCTCTCCGGATTGGGAAGTATTTCTTCAAACCGTCAACTTCCAGAATCGTCGTGTTCGATGAATGATTGAGTTTCGTCACTTTGTCTATCCGTTACGCACTAGGTTCACACCAGGATGTGGTACCGCCGTCGTAAACCACCGGACAACGTGCGAGATGCCCATCATTATAATCACACATTTTGGGATATTGTTCTTGGCAGCGTTGAATAGCATACTCGCAACGGGGATGAAATGGGCATCCGCTTGGTTTATAGGCCGGATTGGGGACCGAACCCGGGATACTGTAGAGCCGCTGACCTCTTTTCCTCCGGCTGGGGAGAGACGCGAGCAACGCCCGTGTATATGGATGTTGCGGCTCCTCAAAGATCTGCGGTGTTGTCCCCTCTTCGGCAATGACGCCGGCATACATCACATAAACGCGATCGGCCACAGCGGTCACCACGCCAAGATCATGGGTGATGTACAATACCGACATCGCATGGGATTTTTGAAGGTCATCGAATAATCTAAGAATCTGATCTTGAACGGTGACGTCCAGGGCGGTTGTCGGCTCATCGGCGATGATTAAATCCGGATTGCAGGCCAAGGCCATGGCGATCATGACGCGTTGCCGTTGTCCCCCGCTCAGATGGTGCGGGTAGTCTCCCAGGCGCTCCCCGGCAGAGGGAATTCCTACGTTTTCGAGTAATTGCCGACAGCGGGACTCAAGTTCCTTCTCCGATACCGGTTCGTGGGTTCGGATGGCCTCGGCAATCTGATCTCCAATGGTAAAAACCGGATTCAAGGAGGTCAGGGGTTCCTGGAATACCATGGCAATATGGTTGCCTCGAATGCGCTGCATGGACTCTTCGTCAAGATCGATGAGATTTTGGCCGTCGAATAAAATTTTTCCACTGACGATCTCACCCGGGGGTATTGGAACGAGTCCGATGACGCTTAGGGCGGAGACGCTTTTACCACAGCCGGACTCCCCCACCAGGCACACCGTCTCTTCACGTCGCACATCGAAACTAATCCCGTCCACCGCCCGCGACAATTCCTCGTCACTGCGAAAGTAGACTCGTAAATCTTCGACGGATAATAAACTATCGTTCGTTTGTTTCATTTTCCGGAAGCCCGCGTTCTCGCTATGAGCAGTCCGTTGTCTCTTGTCCGTTGTTCGTTGCGGAAAGTTTGGTATAGGCTTTTTCCAATTGACAATCGACGACGGACCATTGACCCTCAAAAAATGCCGGCAAGCGTAAATTTAATTAGGGCAGTTTAGTCATTTTCAAATATTAGTCCTTTCTTCTACTATCTTTCCCTTAGTCTGGGATTCAACACATCACGCAGCCCCTCACCGAATAGGTTAAAAGACAGCACCACCACCAGGATGGCAAACCCCGGAATAAAGGTCAGCCAGGGTGCATCAAAGATAAATCGCTTGCCGTCCGAAAGGATATTCCCCCAGGTGGCGTGGGGCGGCGGTACACCAAACCCCAGGAAACTCAAACCCGCTTCGGTCAGGATGGCCGTTGCGATACCGATGGTGGCAGATACCAGCACCGGGGCGATGGCATTGGGCATCATGTGGCGAAAGATAATTCGAAGATTGCTGAGCCCTAGTGCTTTGGCAGCGAAGACGAAATCCTGTTCTCTTAAAGAAAGAAATTCGGCCCGCACGAATCGGGTGGCGCCCATCCAACTGGTGAGGCCGATGACAATCATGATGTTGTAAATACTTGCCGGCAGCAGGGCGACCACCGTGAGGATCAAAAAAAAGCTGGGAAAGCACAACATGATATCCACAAACCGCATGACCAATGTATCCACCGCGATGGTTCTTTTTTTCAGGAGACCGGCGCCAGGGAGTGTTTTCCCCGAAACGAAAAAATACGTGCAGGCGGTGACGCTGATCAAAATGATGATACCGGCATAAGAATGGCTGGTGGCCAGCAATGCGACACCTGCCACCAGAAATAACGTCCACAGCAAATGACCCATGCGGATGTAGTGCTGGCCAAAATATCCCGCAATACCGCCCAGGAACATTCCGATCAGAACCGAAATGCCGACGGCAATAAAGCCGACGGTCAGTGACACCCAGGCACCCTGCAGCATGCGGGCGAAAACATCGCGGCCTAGGTCATCGGTTCCAAAAAGATAAATACCCAGGGTCGGCATTTCATCTGGTTGCAGGCTTGCCGTGTTGGCCTTGGACAGCGGTGGTAGCAGTTTTTCCTGCAGTCTGACCTGAGCAGGGTCGAAAACCGGGTTTTGGCCTGATGTCAACACAAGCCCGGTTAGGGCGCAGCAGAAAAAGACGACGAATATGGCCATTCCTAGAATTGCCAGGCGGTTTCGCTTAAAAAGACGCCAGAACTCCTGCAGGCGGGTGCGCTTTGGCATGGCCGGTTCTTCCAGGACAACATCTATAGTATGATCAATTTCACCTACGTTATTCACAGTCTTATCCTCGGATCAACCACCATATACAGCAAATCGGAGACAAAGGTGCCTGCCAAAACCAGAACCGCCGAAACAAAATTGACTGTTAGAATTACCGGGTAGTCCCGTGCCAGGATGGCTTCGTACGCCATGCGGCCGATTCCCGGCCAGGAAAAAATGGATTCGATAATGACCGAGCCGCCAATTAGACCCGGCAACGTGAGGCCGAACATGGTGACAAACGGCAGGAGGGCATTGCGCAGAGCGTGTTTATAATGCACCTGCTCCGGGGGAAGCCCTTTGGCCTTGGCCGTGCGCACATAATCCTTGCCCTCAACCTCGAGCATCTGGCTTCTGACATAGCGTGAGAGAATCGCAATTCCGGCCGTGGCACTCAACACCGAGGGCAGCAGTAGGTGCCAGATGCGATCCATAATCATCTGAATCCATGATGTACCGCCGGTACCAAAAGTTTGCATGCCGATGACCGGGATATGGAAGCTGGATACCACAAAGATGATAAGGAGGTAGGCGAAAAAGAAGCCGGGAATCGAGATCAACAGATAGGACAGGAAGGTGGCACTGCGGTCATACAGACCGCCGCGGTAAATGGCCGAGCGAATTCCAATCGGGAAGGAAATGGTCCAGGTAAGGATGGTGCCTACGATAAAGAGCGGAAGGCTGTTTAAAAAGCGTTCCCAAATTTTGGTGAGAACAGATTGATTGTCCTTCCATGATACCGTGCGGCCCGTAAAAAGCTTGCCGTAAAAATAGAGAAATTGAACATGTAGCGGTTTGTCCAGATCAAACTCGTTGCGGAAGCGTTCTACCATCTCGGGCGTAAACTTGGGGTTTAGCGGGTCCACCTGGCTGGGTTTGCCCGGGGCCAGATGAATAATTAAAAACGATACCACCGCTACAAAAAAGAGAGTGACGATCTTCTGGATAAAACTGCGACCGATGAAAGTCATCATGGGATACACCTTTTATTCTGTCATCAAACACAGAGCTGCGCGGGTCCGGCAGTTCCAGTGCGCGGGATCTCCGCTCCGCTCCATCGGGAAACCAGAGACGATTATCCAGTATCCAGCAACGAGTATCTCGCCTACGGCGCTAACCTCGGCATTTGTGGCAATTTGACCCACTTGTTAAAATCAAAATCGTAGACGCCCGTGCGGGTAGGTGCAATTTTACGATAACTCGCCCTGCCAGTTTTGTCGACGTCTTTGATTACAATTCGCCGGTCTAAGAGCGTCGTCCATTTGCGAACAAACAAAAACGTATAAGGCTGCTCGCGGGCAATGATTTCATGCAGCCGGTGGCAGTAATCGACGCGTTTAAAATGGTCATATTCCTGCCGGTTTTTGATGATCAGGTCATCGGCTTCTTTATCGCTGAATCCGACGAAGTTCAGCTGGTAAGGGCCGGTTTGGCTCGAATGCCATATTTGGAAAAGATCAGGGTCAACCGACATGACCCAGCCCAGAATGACGGCGTCAAAATCAGCTTTATCGACCCGCTCTTCGATAAAAACCGACCACTCAAGGATATCGGTGCGCACATCTATTCCGATTTTTTTCCAGGCATCCTGAGCAATGGCCAAAATCGATTTGCGGCGGTCATTACCGCTGTTGGTGATCAGGGTAAATTGGAGGCGCTGACCGTCTTTTTCAAGCCAGCCGGTTTGATCTTTTTGCCAGCCGGCTTCTTTCAGCAATCTGAGGGCGCCCGCTGGATCATACGGGATCGGTTGTACCGCGTGGTTGTAATAGTCGGTTTGTTTGACAAAGGGACCAGTGATGCGCTCTCCCTGGCCATAAAGCACGTACTTGATGATTTTATTGATGTCGATGGCCATCCCAAGTGCCTTGCGTACCCGTGGATCATCAAAAGGTTTGCGGCGCATATTGTAACCAATATAGCTGTAGCCGAAGGCGGTGTCTGAAATCGTCTGGAACCTTGAATCTTTTTCAAAACGATCGATCTGATGCGGCGGGATCCCGTGGGGCGGGCTGCCGCCGCCGTAAGCATCCAAAGTGCCCGCATAAAATTCCATTTCCTGGGTTAACAGATCGGGAATAATTCGATAGACATATTTTCGATAGTTGGCGGGTCCCTCCCAGTAGTCTTCAAAGCGATCTAGTTTTATGTACTGGTCGGATTTCCATTCACGAAATACAAATGGTCCGCAACCTACGGGTCGGCGGTTAAATTCGCTTTGCCGCATTGAAAATACGGCGGGATCTCTGCCCCGGCGAAGGGCTTCTTTTCGCAGCATTTCGGAATTCAGTAGATGTTCGGGCAAAATTCCCATAATCCAGGTGCTGATCGCCGGTGAATAAAGTCGCTTATAGGTTATGCGCACCGTATTCAAATCCAGCACTTCAACGGATTTCACCGGCTCATAATCGGAGGTGCGCGGCGAAAGGTTCTTCGGGTTTACAATCGCCTCATAGGTGAATTTGACGTCCTGGGCATCAAAAATATGCCCGTCATGAAATTTTACATTCGGTCTCAACTTAAATTCAATAATGGGATTATGCTCCGCAGCCGGGAGCGTTTCCCTGGCATAAACAGTCAGACGTTCCGGGCTGATCGCAGGTTCCGACGTTACAAAGGCTTGAGATGGAAACCCTTCAAAGTAGGCGTTGCCCATGAGCCCGGAGAGGTTTTGAAAAAGGTCCTGATCGACTTCCCTAAGTGAGATTTTTATCCGGGCCGGTGCTTGGATGTTTAGTTTCAGCATCGGAGATGTTTGGCCGACCCCGCTTTCTTTGAGAGTTCGGTTTTCAGAATAAGTTCTTGGCGGGATAAGAACAATCTCGCTGATATTGTCGAGGCTGCGCCTGAGTTCAGGGGGTGCCCGCTGGCTGTTTCTGCGGGCATCCTCCAAAAACTCGAGAACTTTTTGCGGTCCCAGGGCACCTCTGCCGGGCACCTGGGCTGCGTGATTGACATAAAAAAAGGCTTCTTCATAAATCTTCCAGGAAGCGGCCAGGCGACCCCTGAGCCGCAGGTTTTCATCATAGTCAACCAGCCCTTCAAACACTTTAAGTTCGATTTCAGCGCTGGAAGCATCGGCGGAGAGGACCGGGTTCAGAATGCTGGCATCCCCGATGGAGGCGCTGATATATTCATTGAACCGTTCGGGATTGCCACGGGTTTGCTGCTCATAGGTGGGGACCCAGAAATATGACTGAAGCAGCAGTGCAGTCAGGAAGATCGGGGCAAAAACAAGCAATTGCCGAGTGGTCATATGTGGGGCTCGTCTGTTTGAGATTTTTGCCATCCAAATCCGGTTGGGGGAGCATTTTCGCATTTCGCGAAGCGCTTTTAGCAAAAACTGCCCAAATGCCGCTCACAAATTGGCCTAAAGACCTGGGGCAAAAGGCTCCTTTGTTTTGGTTATAAATCCGATTTTTTTTAGTGTCTAGCGTCTTAAATCAGCATAAAAACTTAGCACCCTTTAGTCAAGAAATTAAACTCGCGGCTGTTTTCAATCGCTTGAAAAAATAGCTATTTTGGATTATATAGTAACAATGGTAGCCTATTTTGTCCGCCGTTTTCTCCTGATCATTCCTACCTTCATCGGCATTACGATCATGGTTTTTCTGGTAACGCGTTTTGTACCGGGCGGACCGATTGAGCGTATCATTGCCCAGGCCCAGCAAATGCAGGCGATGGAGGGGGGACGGCGTTCCGTGTCGTCTTCCGGAGAGCAGAGTCAGCCACTTTCCGAAGAACAGATCGAGGAATTAAAAACGTACTACGGTTTCGACAAACCGGTGTTGACGAGTTATTTTATTTGGCTGGGCAAAGTGCTGCGGGGCGATCTGGGGGTGTCTACCCGTTATTATGATCCGGTCTGGAACATGATCCGCGAAAGAATTCCTATCTCTCTTTATTTTGGAATCATATCCCTGGTCCTGGTTTACAGCGTCTGCATTCCTTTGGGCATCATCAAGGCCATCAAACACAAATCGTCCTTTGATAACATTTCATCGATGATTGTTTTCATCGGATATGCCATTCCCGGCTGGGTGGTGGGTGTCCTGATGCTGGTCTTTTTTGCCTCTCACTGGGAAATCTTTCCCCTCGGCGGTCTGGTCAGTGATGATTTCGAAGATTTCACCCTGATTGGAAAAATCGCCGACATCATCCGGCACACCATATTACCCCTGTTGGCTTACGTCATTGGTTCTTTTACGGTGATGACGTTTCTGATGAAAAATACGCTCATGGATAATCTGGCATCCGACTATGTTCGCACCGCGATCGCCAAGGGCCTGCCGTTTAGAAAAGCAGTGTTCAGGCATGCCTTGAGAAACAGTCTGATTCCCATAGCGACGAGTTTCGGCAACAATATCTCGGTCATTTTGTCCGGCTCCTTTCTGATCGAGAAAGTCTTCAATATCAACGGCATGGGATTGCTGGGGTATGAATCGGTGGTTGAGCGGGACTATCCCGTGGTGCTGGGGATCCTGGTAATATCGTCTCTGCTTTTTATGGTCGGCAACATATTGTCCGATATTTGCGTGGCGCTGGTCGATCCGAGGGTCAAGTTCGAGTAGCGGCCAAGGCTGCGAGCTGATTGATGAAAATCAACCCCTTAACCATAAAAAAGATTCAGCGTTTTAAATCCATCAAGCGCGGCTATTATTCGTTCATCATTTTTGGATTGATGATCTGCGTTTCGCTTTTTGCCGAGCTGCTGGTAAATAATCGTGCGCTGATCGTCCATTACGGCGACCGTTATTTTTTCCCGACTTACGGGGACATGATTCCCGGCAGAACATTCGGCCTGGATTATGACTATGAAACCAATTACCGGGAGCTGGCCAAGCATTTTGCGCAAGACGGCAGCGGCAACTGGGTGCTGATGCCGCCTGTACCATACAATGCCTATGAAAATGATCTCAGAGAGGATCAATTCCCGCCGTTTCCACCTTCTGGTCAGGATCGGCACTATCTGGGGACCGACGCCGTGGGCCGTGATGTGGTTGCCCGTCTGGTCTACGGTTTCAGAATTGCGATCTTTTTCTCTTTGGGTTTGCTGCTGGTGAATTACACGATCGGGGTCAGCATCGGAAGTGCGATGGGCTATTTCGGCGGCCGCTTCGATCTTTTCTTTCAGCGGATTATCGAAATCTGGTCGAACGTGCCGTTTCTGTACGTGATCATCATTATCTCATCGATTATGGTGCCCAATTTTTTCATGCTGATTCTGATAATGGCATTTTTCGGCTGGATCGGCATCACCTGGACCATGCGAACCATTACTTACAAAGAACGGGCGCGGGAATATGTTCTGGCCGCCAAGGGGCTGGGGGCTTCCAACATTCGGATCATTTTCAAACATATCATCCCCAACACCATTGCCATCATCGTTACCTTTGCGCCCTTCGCCGTTTCCGGCGGCATCGTTGCTTTGACCTCGCTCGACTATCTTGGCTTTGGATTGCCGCCGCCGACACCTAGCTGGGGAGAACTGCTGCAGCAGGGCTGGACCAATCTGGATGCCTGGTGGATTTCCGGTTCGGTGATCGCCGCCATGATTATCACCCTGGTTACTGTGACCTTTATCGGCGAAGCGGTGCGTGAGGCATTTGATCCAAAACTGCATACGGTTTATGAGTAGTCGTTGAATTCTTTGAAATTCTACAACTCAAAAATTTGAGAGGATCGCTGATGACATTTTTTTGCCGCATGATGCGCGGTTTGACTATTGCAGCTTTTCTGATCGCAACCCTGCATGGTGCAACCTTAATAGCCGCCGAACTTCCGTCCGATATTGACTGGCTTACCAATGATACCGATCCGGTTTATGCCTCGCCGGAAGCCGTTAAGGGAGGGACCTTTAGAGACGCAATTCTCAGTTTTCCCGCCACCTTTCGGATGGTTGGGCCGGATTCGAACAACAGTTTTGCAGGCGTCCTGCGCAGCAATCAGCTGGGTCTGATCGGGATTCACCCCAACACGGAAAATATTATACCGGAACTCGCCACTCATTGGGCTTTCGGACAAGACCGAAAAACCATGTATTTTAAATTAAACCCTGCAGCCCGCTGGTCGGACGGCCAGCCGGTGACCGCCCGCGATTTTGCCTACACCATTGAGTTTATGCGCTCAGAGCATATCGTGGCACCGTTTTACAACGATTATTATACCAGAGAAATTGATCAGGTCATTGTCTATGATGATCATACCCTGGCAGTGGTCGCTACAAAGGCTAAACCGGATTTGCATTTAACGCTTGCCATCGGGCCGACGCCCAGGCATTTCTACGGTGAACTAGACGAGGATTTTGTCCGAAAATTTAACTGGAAGATTGAACCGAATACGGGCCCTTACCAGATTACGGAATTTGCGAAGGGAAAATCCATTAAGCTTAAACGCAAAAGGGATTGGTGGGCCGCAGATCTGCGCTATTTTAAAAACCGCTTTAACATCAATACCGTCATTTATACGGTGGTGCGGGATTTCAACCTGCAATGGGAGTACTTTAAAAAGGCCCGCATTGATACCTTTCCGATTACTTTTCCCGACTTTTGGCATGTCAAAACCGATATCCCGATATTTCAAAACGGCTACGTAAATAAAATCTGGTTTTTTAACGATACCCAACAATCGGCTATGGGTCTGTGGCTCAATCAGGACCGCGAGATCTTTAAGGACCCCAATGTCCGCTACGCATTTGCCCATGCGATGAGCGTGGAGAAGGTCATCGAAAAGGTGCTGCGCAATGATTATTTCAGACTCGAACATCATTATGTCGGCTATGGGAAATATTCAAACAATGCGATCAAGGCCAGGCGGTTTGATCTGCAGAAGGTTGACGAGTACATGAAAAAGGCCGGCTGGATTCGCGGTGCGGATGGCATCTGGATTAAAGACGGTAGGCGGTTTTCAGTGGAGGTGACCTATGGTTTTGAAGGCCATACGCCCAGGCTGGTTGTTCTGAAAGAGGAAGCCAAAAAGGCTGGAATCGAGTTGCGGTTGCAAAAACTCGATTCTGCCGCTTCCTTTAAGAAATTTCTTGAAAAAAAACATGACGTGGCCTGGATGGGATGGAGCACGGGATTGCGTCCGTCTTTCTGGCAGCACTATCATTCCATCAATGCCCACAAACCCCAGACCAACAACATTACCAATACGGATGACCCCGAACTGGATAAAATGATCGACGCCTACCGCAATTCGCTGGATGAAAATGAACGCATTCAGCTTTCTCTTAAAATTCAGGAGAAACTGCAGGAAATCGGCTCCTTCGTGCCGACCTTTATGGTGCCCTATATCCGCCAGGCATTCTGGCGCTGGTGGCGATTGCCCCACATCCCTGGAACTAAGACCACCGAAAATCTTTTTGATCCCTTTGGCAGTTCATCCGGGGGTCTTTTCTGGTACGACAAGGACCTGCATGAGGAAACCAAAAAAGCCATGAAAAACAAGGTCAAATTTCCGGCGGTCACCCTCATTGAGGAAACCTATAAAATGAAGTTTCTGGAGAATACCAAATTCTCGGATATCTTATAAACGACAGGCCGCAATCCCTAAGGCGCAGTCCGCAGCTCACGCTATGTCTGATACGGAAACTATATTGCAGGTCAAAAATCTGGTGACCGCCTTTGATACGGAAACCGCTCGAATTCGCGCGGTGGATGACGTCAGCTTTGAGGTCCGCCGCGGGCAGACCTTGGGAATCGTCGGCGAGTCCGGTTGCGGTAAAAGTGTGACGGCCCTTTCGATCATGAGGCTGCTGCCCAAACCGACCGGTATCATCGAGAGTGGCCGAATTCAGTTTGACGGATTCGATATCCTGGCGCTTCCGGCCGATAAAATGCATCAAATTCGGGGTAAGCGCATTTCCATGATCTTCCAGGAACCCATGACCTCGCTCAATCCGGTCCACCGCATCGGCCAACAGCTGAAAGAGGTTTTTCAGCTGCATTTTCCTGATCTGAGCGATAACCAGATCCGGCAGCAATCCATTGAGATACTGAAAATGGTCGGCATCCCCGAGCCAAAACGGCGGATGGCGGAATATCCTCATCAAATATCCGGCGGCATGCGCCAACGGGTGATGATTGCGATGGCGCTGGCATGCAAGCCGGATATTTTGATTGCCGACGAGCCGACCACCGCGTTGGATGTAACCATTCAGGCTCAGATTCTGGATCTTATTAAAAAGCTGCAGGGTGAAACCGCAATGGCGGTTATTTATATTACGCACGATCTGGGGGTCATTGCTGAAACCTGCCAGGATGTGGTGGTCATGTACGCCGGCAAGGTTGCTGAAACCGCGTCCGTGATTGAATTCTTCAAAAATTCCAAGCACCCCTATAGTCAGGGATTGCTCGGCTCGATTCCGCGCTTGGAACTTCCGCGCAAAACCAAACTCAATATCATCGCAGGCGTGGTTCCGAGTCTTTACGAATTGCCCAGCGGCTGCCGCTTTCGTAACCGCTGCCCACATTCGATGGACCTGTGTGCGACCGAGCCGCCGCCGCTGTTTAGGGTCGGTGATGACCATTTCGCGGCATGTTATTTATATCTAACGTAAAACTTGTGAAGTTAGGATGGCAGATTATCTGTTAGAGGTTGAAAACTTAAAAATGTATTTTCCCATTCTCGGCGGTGTCCTGCGCCACAGGGTCGGATGGGTCTATGCGGTTGATGGTGTGTCACTGAGAGTCAGTCCGGGGGAGACCCTGGGCCTAGTGGGTGAATCAGGCTGCGGAAAAACAACGTTGGGCCGGACAATTGCGCGGTTGCACAAACCGACGGCCGGTCAGGTTAGATTCGACGGCAAGGACCTTTCCCGTATGAAACAGAGGGAACTGCGGGAGGTGCGCCGAGATTTGCAAATGATTTTTCAGGACCCGTTTGAATCGTTGAATGCACGCCACACGATCCAGGAGATCCTGCAGGAACCTTTTATCATTCATAAGATCGGTAGCTCCTTGGATCTTGAGGAGGAAATCCTTCAATTGCTGGGCCGGGTCGGCTTGGATGACGACGTGTTGACCCGTTTTCCCCATGAATTCAGCGGCGGCCAGCGGCAGAGGATCGGGATTGCCAGGGCCATTGCGCTCAAACCGAAAATGGTCATCTGTGATGAACCGGTATCTGCCCTGGACGTGTCGATTCAATCTCAAATATTAAACTTGCTTTTAGAGCTTCAAACAGAAATGAAGCTTACCTATCTTTTCATTGCCCATGATCTGGCAGTGGTTAAACACATATCCGATAGCATCGCGGTGATGTATCTTGGTAAAATCGTCGAATACGCGGATGCGGATACGCTGTATCAGTATCCCGCGCATCCGTACACCCATGCATTACTGTCCGCGATTCCGATCCCCGATCCTGACGTCCGCAAAAAAAAAAACATCCTGAGTGGAGATGTTCCATCTTCCATCCATCCACCTCCCGGATGTGTGTTTCACACCCGATGTCCCTATGTTAGAGATTTTTGTAAAGAAACGGTTCCCGGTCTTGAGCCTGCACCGGGAACTTCCGGCGAGCATCATATGCAGGCATGTCTGCGGGCTGGGGAAATCGATTTCCCCTCATAATTCATCCCTGATGGAATGCCCCCCATAAGGAGTTTTGGAAGTCGGAGGCTCTTGTGCAGGCAGCTCGATTAATTGCTTTTTAATCAAGAGCAGTCTTTTTTGAATTAAACCGGATTCAATTTCATCGGGTTCCAAGGCTGAGGCCGCATTTAAAAACTGCATGGCGGCATTCAATCCTGAACGGGTCCCGTTGCTGGCGGCCACATCGGCTTTGTACACCAGAATCGTGCGGTCGATGCGCTTCAAACGCAATTCGGCATTGCGGCGAAGCTCGTCCGTAGTGGCATAATGAAGTGCCCGATTAAGATAGGACTTTATACCCTCAAAATCAGGCATTCCCGGCACCATCATTAGGTCGTCTGCGATTCCGATATAATAATTCGAAATGAGGGTATAGACTTCCATCTGAGTATACACCGGTTTGATTGGCTGGGGTGGTTGTACTCCGGCCATTATGACCAGGCGTTTTCTTCCCGCCGGAGAGAAGGTACCACGCCATATTTCAACCGCACCTTCAGATGATGTCACATAATATCTGGACACGTTCTTATAACTGGCTAGGACTACCAATACCATGAGGAAACCTAACACCACGACAATGAAAAACATCGTTTTTTTCATTTGAAATCGAGACCCCTTGGCATATAGTTGATCTACTTCTGATGACGACCACCTATAATGGATTGCCTCGCATTTGTAAACATTAAATTGACATCTTTGAAATTAAGCAACATATTGAAATCAAATAATTTTTAAATTTTGTTAACCTGCAACCCATCATGGAGTACTCGGATGACAAGAGTATCAAAGCTGGAACCAAAAATGGCCAAATTGAGATCTGTGTTGAGCCGCTACAGGGGTTTGGCGGTAGCGTTTTCAGGCGGGGTGGACAGTTCTTTTTTGCTTGCCATGGCCTGTCGTGTCATGGGAGAGCATGTTCTTGCCGTCACAGCCGAATCGGCGGTTCACCCCCAAAGAGAAAGAGGGACGGCTGCAGAATTTGCTAAATCATTGGGAGTTCGCCATATTATTGTATCATCCGGTGAGATGAACCTGCCCGATTTTGTCGCCAACCCCAGGGATCGCTGCTATATCTGCAAAAGGCATGTACTTAAAAAAATTATAACAATTGCATCCAAAGGCGGTATCTTGCATGTCGCGCACGGGGCAAATGTTGATGACCTCGGTGACTACCGGCCAGGGTATAAAGCCGCCCAAGAACTGGGAGTGGTGGCCCCCTTAGTGGATGCCGGATTCACCAAGAATGATATTCGACAGTGCTCGCGGGAGATGAATTTGACTACCTGGGATAAGCCGTCCATGGCGTGTCTGGCTTCGCGCATTCCTTATGGTACGCCCATCACGCACGGCGCGCTGGAGATGATTGAACAGGCTGAAGATTATATCTTGAGTCTTGGATTTAAAACTTGCCGCGTCAGGCACCACGGAAATATAGCTAGGATCGAATTGGGCAGCCGAGATATCCAACTAATGCTAAATGAAGACCTTCGCCAAAACATTGTCAATCGTCTCAGAGAGATCGGATTTTTTTATGTAACCGTCGATCTTGAAGGGTATGTGCAGGGCAGTATGAACATACAACTTGATTGAGCACAACGCCTAATAAATGAATCACCTCAAAAAAAGGACAATCATGATGAGAATTTTAACAATTGTATTTTTGCTATCTTCCCTATGGACATCAATTTGTAGCTCCGCTCAGCAAGCCGCGCCTGAAACTAAGGATATTCCAATACGTCTGATTCAAAAAGACAAATTCGTTGTAAGATCAATGGAAGTAATGGACAAGGCCGGAAAAGAAATATCAGGACTTATGACGTTGGATTCCTTCAAACGCGACGGAAAGCTATTTATTTTTCAAGATTCTCAGGGAAACATGCATAAAATATCAGATCGAAATATAAAAGAAATTTTATTTCAGAGGATACGTCAAGGTATTTTGACCGGTAAACCACGGAACTACAGGGTCGGTGCTATGAACGGGGAACTAAAAGGTATCGAATTAGCTTACAGTGATGTCAAAATAGCAAACGGCGTCTTATTTTTGGGTCGAAAGGAAGTGTCAAAATACTTTAACGACCGCGATAAAGTTACAGCAGATGATAGGGTTTACAGTGATAAATTTTATACGTATATCACGCGTAAAGAGAACGAATTCCCCGAACGTTATTTAAAAGATTTCGCATTTAACGAAGGTTACTGGGAAATTTCTCGTAAAATGGCTTCAGAGTATTGCAAGAGCTGCTTGAAGATTGAGATACTCAGTATACAGCCAGATCCAGAAAAGGAAACTCTGCGTATACGTTGCAAAGAGGTCCTCTATGACATGTATTATGAATGAGTCGGATATTCAATGAGGCAGAAACGTGCGCTTGGTTTATAAAGTGATTAAAAAAAGAATATCGTTCTACGTATATTGGGTTATCATGCTGGGGTTTCTGGGCCTACCGGGCGAATTGCGGTCGGAGTATTACAAGTATGTGGATGATGACGGAAGAATTTTTTATGTCGATGATTTGTCCAAGGTTCCGGAAAAGTATAGGCCACATATAGATGTATATAAGGAAAGGTATGATAACCTCACCGGTACTGAGAAAGACCGGGCCATCGAAAAAGATCTTCAAGAGCAGCGGATTAAGGATCGGGAGCATCAGCGCCAGTTAGAAGAACGTCTAATGGACGTTCACCAGTTGGAAAAGGAGGAACGTAAAAAAGAGGCTGAAGAAGCCCGGCAAAACGTGTTGAAAAAGTTGGAAACCAGGGTCATTTTGGAAGACAATCGGATACTGGTTCCTGTAACCCTCAGCAATGACGGCATCGAGCTGAATACGCACCTCATATTAGACACGGGCGCCTCACAAATTGTCATATACCGTTCGGTTGCCGATCAGTTAAACATTGTCGCAATCAAAAAAGGATTGGCCCAGGTAGCCGGGGGTCAACGTGTACATGCTGAAGCAGGCCAGATAAGCTCTTTTAAAGTCGGACCTTATAACATGGCCGATGCACCCGTACTTGTGATTGCCTTTGAAGGTGGTCCGGTTAACCACGGCGGCCTATTGGGGATGACATTTTTAAAAAATGTAGATTACTCAATCGATTACCAAAACCAGGTTATTCGGTGGAAGCCGAAGCAGCCGCAGGCACCGACAAATCAGCAATCTGAAAAATGACCTGTCGCATCTTGACCGATATGGTCGGTCGTTAGGAAAACCCCTGCACAATTTTATAGATTTTTTTTCATGGTTTCATCATTTTTTTTAATTCCTATTTTGTCTAACTTTTTGAATTTATGAATAATTTTTATTTCCGATGAATGGCATATAAATTGCTCCAAGCAACCTACAGGAAAAGGGGCGGATTCAAAACTTATTTTTTTTAAAGGAGGGGAGTTTTGAATCCTCACCCCTCGCTCTCACCGTTGCAAAAATCGAATCGCTCCAATCTTTTTTATGTTATCTCTATGGATATTGTTGGTTTCTTTTTTCTAATTCTTGGTTATATAGCGTTAGGAGTGATTCTCATCATCGGTGTTTCTCTGGTTGTTGAAGTCAAGAAAACAAGAACGGAAATTGTCAAATTTATACATTTAATGAACCAGATGAATACAACCCTAATCCATCAGACGTCGAAATTTGAAATTATGGATCGGCAGCTGAGAATAATCGGCTCAAAACTGGTACCGGAAAAGTATCGGAGGAAAAGCGAGTCTTCCTAAAACGTGACCGGTTAGACGTAATTTGTGGTTGACGATACGCGATTAACATTCATTCATATTGTCATCAGTAGGGGCTGAGTCCGAAAGGATTTCGCCTGCAACGTTTGAAACGCCTTGTGACCCCTGTCAATTAAATTTGACAGGGGTTTTTTGTTTGTCACGCTATCAATGTCACAGGTTTTCGCCGATAAACGCACAGCAACCCCTCGCTGCGTGACGAAACAAGAAGCCAAGCTATGTAGGCTGTTGAACTGTCGTTTGAAGACCGGTTACGTCTAACCGGAGAAGAAACTATATATATGGTTATAATTTTAAATCTATATAATTATTTATTAAATAATTATTTAATTATGTAAGTTTTTAATTGCAAACTTATATATTTGTGGTATGGTTTGAATATGAAACGCAGGCAATTCACGACCACGCTTCGAGAAGACTATCTGAAGAAGATCAAAATTCTTGCAATCGAGGAGGATAAAAAGGTTAACGATCTGCTCGAAGAAGCCATTGTATGGCTGCTGAGGAAGTATGAAAAAATCGCAAATGATTGAGAGTGGTTTCAACCTCGAATTAGGTTTAGCGGTAACATTGCTGATGACGCTTTAGGAAGCATACCCTAACATCACCTCAAGGACGAATCAAAATGGACGATCGAAAAACATGTTATCTTAAATCAAAACAAAAATATCTCCAATTAATCTACAAAATAACACAGCGCATCATTGCGGGTAGCGACCCGTCCGATGAAATGATCAGGGCGGCCAGGGAATTAGGTCGACGGGTGGATATTCCAGAAGATGAATTGAAGAATCTGGGTCTCATCAGCCCTCATTGAGTCAACAAACTTTGTTGTTTACCCCACTTTTTGTCGCGTCCACACATCACGCTCGTTGGCGAACGAATTTGGCCACCCTTATTATAAAGCATAAACGCTGACATGCCTTGCTTGTAGACTCTGCACCCATCGTGTATTCTTTTGCATACGTAGATTGAAATAATGTTCACATCTTCTGTATTTATTATTTTCGGCTAAATCTATAACAATCTGATATTAATATTAATTTAATTTTTTTAGCCAATGGCCTGATTTTTGCTAAAAATTATAGCGTATGGAAAATATCAAATTTTACATCTTCATTGCATCTTATTCTCTCTGGTCGCTCGGTCCTCGCGTTGTTTTCCATGTTCTGAGAAATCTATTTTTAAGACAAACCTGCTGCATTTTTGGAGGTTAAAAATGGAAAACGTTATTATGTTATCGACATCAGCACTTTTCTTTCTTGTTTGGGTAGTTTGTAATTTAATCGTCAGCTGAACAATTTTCTAGTCTCCCGATCGCATGTTACGCGTCTTGTTGATTGGCAGGCATCTAAAATAGGTATGTCCGAAAAGGAGCTCATAATTTTCCCGGATGGTTTTGATTTGGCAGATCATCTGGACGACCATAGCGTATATGGGTTAAAACCCAACCTCTCCACGATCGTTTTCAATTCCGCATCTTGCAATTCAACGAATTAATTTCAACCTTACTAAAATTTTTGGTGATTGCAAAAATCTATGCTATACATAATGAAGGTTCCCCGCAGCAGCGCTGACTGGGTATTGAGCTCTAGGAAGAATGTTTATTAAATCGCGACAAGCTGCGGGGAATTAGACTCAAAAAAATTGTCTGTGTCTGTCCGTGTGGGGGGTCTGTGGCTAATCAAACCGTACCGCGAGATGAATCCTAAAAAGCACGGGAGAGGAGAGAGAACATTGGATAATGTTAATGAAACACACAGAAAATCGATTGGATATATCCTTTGGCTTTTCGGATTTACCGGTTCGCATCGATTTTATTTCGGAAAACCCATATCCGGCACAATTTACTTCTTTACTCTTGGACTACTATTTGTCGGCTGGATTATTGATATTTTTTTGATCCCATCAATGGATCGGCAGGCAAGTTTGCGATTCAGGTCCGGAATTATCGATTATAACATCGCCTGGATTCTGCTGACATTTCTAGGCGTCTTCGGCCTCCACCGGATGTATATGGGCAAATGGATATCCGGTATCCTGTATTTCTTTACCCTTGGGTTTTTCGCTATTGGTATTGTCTATGATTTCTGGACGTTAAACGATCAGATCACGCTGATTAACAGTAAGAATCAGGTTGCGGTCTGAGATTAATTTCGCTTGATATCCAAAAAATTAGCAAGATGTTCCCAGTGTTTGAGCCAAATGTCCCAATCGATGTTGGGTACTTCCGGGTAAATTTCACCTCGAAAGGGTGTTTGAGCGAGGTACCATCGAGGAAACAAATCAAAAATAAGGCACTGCATTTCGTAACTGCATTCACAGGCCGATTTCTGCGTAAAGACATACGCTACAATTTCTCTTAAATCAGCGCCGTAAGTCAGCAGTTCTGAAATCGGTTTATCGAAAATACCTTCGACATAAGCGATGGCATAGTCATCAACGGGTTCTTTTGAATATTTTTCAAATCCCGAGCCACTGCGGTCTCCGGGAAACATGTTGTCGAAAAATTCTTCCATTTTGGGTATCCAATCTCAAACATTTTGCAACTTATCATTACGGCCAACCGCAACGTGCCGCCTCGGCAGCATCTTCGCTTCCCACCTGCAAAGTGCTTGGACAAAGTCTTTATGGTTGGTTTATATAAAAAATCTTTGTGATCATAGCATTATGATAAGCAGAAAAATATTCGCAGTCAATTTTTTGGATTCAGCTTGAGGTCATTTTATGCGGACTTCTATTTTGAAATACGTGGCTTCCAAGGATGGATTTGCGACTGCCTGCAAACGTTGAGCATTTTAGCCAAATATACGTCTATCACATTCTGCAACTTGACAACCTTTCTTTTATTTTTAATTTCTGTTATTTACGACCGTGATGTTCAAATTTATCGGCAAGAATTAAATCCTGAGAAAATCAAAATGTATCCATCTTTTCAAAAATTGGCTGTGGCATTGATACTAGTGACATTTGCCGTGTTGAATCCCGGCATATCAATAGCGCAAGAAAAAACGACAGCTCCGGCCGGAACAAGTGTATCTAATGGTGCAACAGAAAGCGTCGGCAGACTTAGCATAGATGATCTAAAGGCCAAACGCGCCGCCGTTGAAACGTCCGAGGATCTTGAAGAATCCGTCAAAAATAGTGCTTTGAGCATACTGGACCGGGCGATTCTCTTCGCCGAAGAAAAAATCACCCTTGAAACGAGTACTGAAAAAATTAGCCAGATGGTCCAAACGGCCCCCAAGCGCATTAAAGAAGTAGAAGACGAGTTAAATCGACCGCCTCCTGAAACCCAATCCATTGAAACCGCTGCATCTCAGATGACCTGGAATCAAATCCAACAGCACGTGATGAAGCTGGATGCAGATTTGGCGGCCGCAACGGCGACCCTCAACCAATTGACCACTCAAGTGCAAGAATACGTAGACCGGCCCGATCAATTGAGACAGGAAATTGCAGGTGCCAAGAAAAGATTGATCGAAATCGAACAGGAGCTGAGGTCGGTACCATCTCCGGATAAACCGCAACTTCTGATAGACGCCCGCCGATTGGCGCTATTGTCCGAACAAGATAAATTCCAGACGCAAATTACATCCTATGAGCAGCAACTGGTTAACCTTGATGCGCTCATTGCGCTCAACACCGCCGAACGCGATCTTGCCACTCGCAATGTGGCTCAACTGCAGGCGCTGTTCGACAAGTGGCAAGCTCATGTTCAACGAGCGCGCAAGTTAGCGGCCAGAAAGGATGTGGTAGAAGCAAAACAGGCCAAAAAATTGGCGGTCGGTCTGCCCCCTGTTATTCAAGAACAATTTGATGTCAATATCAAATTGGGGAAACGACTCAGAAAGGTTATTGCCGGAGATTCGAAACTGACCAAGGAGCTGCAACAGAAAAAAGCTCAATTAAAACAAATTGAAGAAGATTTTTCTCTGGCACGTGAACGGGTTAAATTTTCATTCCGAACCGAGATTATTGGCCAGTCCCTGCTTGAACAACGCCGATCACTGCCAAATATCATAAACTATCGCCGAGATTCCGCTAAACGCCAGGAGCTCATGGGAGCCATTCGCTCCAGACTGATCAAACTGGATCGTATGCGGCAAGAACTAGCCGATTTGGATCTGGCAACCAGTCGCATAATTGAAACTCTCGATCCGCTTCCGGAGAGCGAAATCAATGCGCTTACCATCGAGCTCCGTAAATTGCTGAGCGATCGACGAGAATTAGTCAAAAAATCGCAGGCTGCCTACCTACGATACTTAAAAACCATCGAAAGTTTCGAATTTATCGAGCAAGAGATCGTAAACAAAGCGCAAGAGCAAGCGCGTTTTTTAGACGGGCATTTACTCTGGATTCGCAGCACCAAAACGTTCGGTCCCAACGACGTTCAAAATCTCCCCCAGGCGTTGAAGTGGATGATAGGTTACCAAAATTGGTCGAAAGTGGCTCAAAATTGGGTGTCGTCATTAACGAGCGATCCGCTCTGGTGGATAATGGGTTTTCTGATCGCTTTGGCAACACTCGGTAGCCGCAGATGGGCACGACGTGATCTTTCCCGTATCGCCCGAGCCGTCTACTCGGTCAAAACGGATACCTTTCTTTTAACGTTTCAGGGGCTGATACTCACCAGCGTATTGGCATTGGGTTGGCCGTTTTTAATGGGTTTTACAGGATGGCAACTGGGTCGATTGCAGACTGCAGAGGAAATTGAATTCACCCAGGCTGTAAGCAACGGCCTGCTATATGCCGCATATGTTTTCGTGATGTTTAGCTTTACTCGTAATTTGTGCCGTAATGACGGCATTGCCAAGGTCCATTTCAAGTGGCCCGAAAGCGTGCGCCGAACCTTGCGCCGCAGTCTTTCTTGGTTGATGCTGTTGACTATACCGCTGAGCTTCGTGATCCATGTGACCGCATCCAAGAATGATGCTATGTTCACCGATTCACTGGGGCGGTTGGCTTTTCTCGTTGTCATGATCGGCTTTTCCGTATTTACCGCCTACGGCTTGCGCTTTTCCGGTCCGATTATGGCTAACCTGATTCATAGCCGTCGGGAAGGTTGGCTGGTGCGTTTGAGATTCATCTGGTATCCATTGGCGGTGGGGTTGCCCTTGCTATTGGCCCTGCTGGCCGGAACCGGATTCTATTATTCGGCTTTGGCATTGGAACAGCGTGTGGGCGAAACAATCATGCTCATACTCGGTTTGGTTATAATCAATGGGCTGTTGCTTCGGTGGCTTTATATTACGCAACGTCGTCTCGCGTTTCAGGAGACCCAGCGCAAAAAGGAAGTCGAAAAGGCCCAAAACGATCCAGCGTCCCAAGCAGATAAGACAGAAGGCGAACCGATGGTCATTGAAGAACCTGAGATTCAACTGGCTGAAATTGCCGAGAAAAATCGTACGCTGCTGCGAAATGTGATGTTTTTTTCGGCTTTGTTTGGATTCTGGGTGATCTGGGATGAGGTGATGCCGGCCTTTGATTATTTTCGCAACGTGGCACTTTGGACATACAGCAGCGAGGTGGAAGGCGTCATCAAGGTCGTTCCGATTACCCTCGCCGACTTCATATTAGCTGTCATTATCGCCATGCTGACCATCGTCACTGCAAAAAATCTTCCCGGGCTGCTGGAAATGATTCTGCTCAGACGTTTGCCGATGGATCGCGGCTCGCGAAATGCGATAACGACGATATTCAGTTATGCGATTACGGCTTTGGGAATCATCGTGGCTTTCACTGCCATCGGTATCAAATGGTCTAGCCTCCAATGGTTGGTTGCCGCACTGGGCGTCGGCATCGGATTCGGACTACAAGAGATCGTGGCCAATTTCATTTGTGGTTTGATCGTACTTTTTGAACGACCCTACAGAGTCGGTGATACGGTGACCATTGGGGACGTGACCGGCACCGTCACCCGCATTCGAATCCGAGCCACCACCGTTATGGATTGGGACCGCAAAGAACTCATCGTCCCCAACAAAGAATTCATTACCGGCCGATTGGTCAACTGGTCGCTCTCTGACAATATTGTTCGCATAAGAATCCCGGTCGGTATTGCCTATGGCTCCGATACCGAACTGGCTGAAAAACTGATGCTCAAAGCCGCTGATGAAAATTCCATAGTTCTCAAAAAACCTCAACCCCAGGCCATTTTTCTGGGATTTGGTGATAACAGTCTCAATTTCGAGATACGCGTATTTATCAATGGAATGGATGACTGGATACCAATGCTGCACAAATTGAACCAGGCTGTGGACCGGGAATTCAGAAAAGCCGGTGTCTCGATTTCTTTCCCTCAGCGCGATGTGCATCTCGACCAGATTGGACCCTTGGAAGTGCGGGTCGTGTCTGATCAGGGGTTAAGGCATGGGGTCACATCTTAAGTATTAATTATTCACTATGGGAAATCGGGGAATCATATCTTCAATCGTTGCTACTCCAATTCAATAATTAATAATTAAGATGTGACCCCTATACTTCATAATTATTTCATACGCTTGACTAGGGTAGCGATCATCTCGGCGATGTATGGGCTGATACCTTTGAACGCAATGCCGGCACCGGTTCGAGAAGTTTGAGCAATTTCTCCTTTGATTTTAAGGGGTCGCTCAAAACCATCTAACCTAAAGGTCATAAATATTTCCCCGCCCGACACTAATGGGCTTTGGGTTTCAATAAAGACGCCACCTTTGCTTATGTTCTTGATGTGATTTGAATATACGCGATTATCGGTTGCGTAATTGACGGGGATGTTGCACGGTTTGCGGTCACCGTCACGCTTATTGCTGAACAGGAGTGCTTCCGCATGTCTCAGAAGGGATAATTGCTGCTCCTCGTCTAACTTCAGAACTATTTGAAATATTTTAGAAATAGTGACGTTGTAAGTTCTATTTGCCTTTTGCTGTAAGCGCATGTCAGAGTGGTGTAGGTGAAAAATAGATTTAATGAATTTACACATTACAATATCGGACGCTTTTAAATTAACTTTAACAATTTCGACTGTGTCATAACGACTTGACACCCTTTAGAATTTCGTTCAGACTATATAACTTAGCACCTATTCGATAGATCAACTCCTTAGACGAACGGCATGCAAAAAGACTCAACCCATGAACAGGTTCCATTTTCTTCGATCCGGTATTCACGCTAAAAAATTTCTAAAAATTGGTATCCTAGCGTTTCTGATGACACAAACTTCCTATGCGACTCCGGTTGACGAGTTACGTTCAATGCTGCCTCAGCAAATAGGTGACTGGTCTGCAGAAGCGCAAGATCGCATCTTCGATCCGACAACGATTTTCGGCTATATTGACGGTGGTGCTGAAGTTTATAAAGCCTACAATATGAAACAGTGTTTCTCGCGTCGCTATACGGCCCCCAACGGCCCCGCAATCATACTGGACATTTTTGACATGGGATCATCCAAAGATGCCTTCGGCGTGTTTACCCACGATACGGACGGTGATGAGATTGATATGGGTCAAGACGGACGATTTCGTCCGGGATGGCTGAATTTTTGGAAGGATCGGTTTTTTGTTTCGATTTATATGGAAGAAGAACATGAGGCCGCGGAAAAAGCAGTTTTTGACCTGGGCAAACGGGTCGACGGGATTATCGCTAAAAAGGGTGCCAGACCCGGCATTCTTTTGAAGCTTCCCGTGCAAGGCCTGCAAGCTGCCAGCGTCCGCTATCTGCACCACCCGATGGTTCTCAATTATCATTATTTTATTTCAGACCAAAATATTCTGAACATTTCCGAGCACACCGAGGTGGTTTTGGCAACATATACGATAAATGGGGAAGAAGCCCGACTGCTGCTTGCTGCGTACCTGGGGCTGGATGCCGCAGACGATGCCTATTCCAACTTTTTGAAACACTATTTGCCGGATGCCGATCGATCCGGCATGGCATTGCTTGAAAACAAAAAATGGTCTGCCATTCAGGTGAACGGCCGTTTGCTCTCCATTGTTCTGGATGCCGACAGCCGTCATCTGGCAGAGCATTTATTGAGGTCGGTCCGGTGAACGTGCGAATTAATCCAACATGTTATTGACAAGATTGATGGCGTCTTGGGTGAAAAGGAGAATGATCCGATGGCAGAAAAAAAACGTGTTTTGACGCGCCGAGACTTTATCCGCACAGGATCCTATGCAGCCATGGGAAGCCTCATCGGGCTTCCGCTGCTTGGCCGGGCTGCCGGGAATAGGAACGACAAAAGTCGAGTGATTCTGATCCGGGACGAGAAGGTCATCGCTGACGATGGCCTTGTGCAGCCTGAAAAATTGGCTGATATGCTAGATAAGGCCTTGAAACTATTGTTCAAATCCGACGATGCATCGGATGTCTGGGAGCAGTTGTTTGGCAAAAATGATATTGTCGGTATTAAAAGCAATGTGTGGAGCCATCTGCCCACACCGGCGGTGCTGGAGGAAGCCATTCAGGTGGGCCTCATGCAAGCAGGTGTGAAGAAAACCAATATTTCTGTTGATGATCGCAGCGTGCGGCGCAATCCTGTATTCAAAAATTCGACGGCTTTAATCAATGTGCGACCCATGCGAACACATCACTGGTCGGGCCTGGGAACGTTGCTGAAGAACTACATCATGTTTGTTTCCGGTCCATGGATGTACCATGGAAATGCCTGTGAGAAACTGGGTTCGATCTGGCGGAAACCCCATGTTTTAGGCAAAACCCGCTTAAACATCTTGGTGATGCTGACACCGTTATTTCACGGGGTTGGACCTCACCACTTCAGCAGAAGCTACATCTGGCGGTACCGTGGCCTGATTGTCAGCACCGATCCGGTGGCAGCCGATGCCACGGGGGCTCGGATTATCCAAGCCAAACGCAACGCTTACTTCGGCGAAGAACGGCCGATAAGTCCGCGACCGCTGCATATCGAAGCTGCCGATGTCAAATATGGACTCGGCAACAGCCGTGCGGACCGGATTGAATTGATCAAAATAGGGTGGGAGGACGAAATTCTGATTTGAGGAGAGAATTATGAACATCGATAAATTTATGACACGACGAGAATCGATCAAGACGCTTTTGAAAATTTCCGGATGTCTGAGCCTTGCCAGTTCAACAGCCTGGTCTTCTAAATTTACCGCCACCGCCGGGGCAACATCACCTAAAAGCGGATTTATTGTTGAGGGAATTGGTGAAACACCGGATTATGATGTGAAAGAATTGGTGCGCAAAACATTCGAAGCCGCCGGGGGGATGACAAAATTCGTTTCCAAAGGGGATGTGGTCGTTATCAAGCCCAATGTATCCTGGGCTCGTCGCCCCGAATTGGCCGCGTCCACAAATCCTCAGGTCATGGAGGCCGTGGTGGAATTGTGTCAGGACGCCGGAGCCAAAAAGGTTCGCATTGCCGATAATACAATTCATGATGCCCGGAGATGTTTTGCCCTAACGGGAGCCGGATCAGTTTCCAAAAACACCGGAGCCGATTTGATATATCCCCGCTCTTCGTTAATGCGCGAAATGAACCTAAACGGCAATCGCTTAGGCGCCTGGCAGGTCTATGTTCCTCTGGTAGAGGCCGATAAAGTGATCAATCTGCCGGTTGCCAAACATCATTCATTGAGTGTCCTAACCTTGGGTATGAAAAATTGGATTGGAGCGGTTGGCGGAAGTCGCTGGCTGCTGCATCAGGATATTCATCAGACCATAGTGGATCTCGCCCAATTTTTTAATCCTACAATAACCATGATTGATGCCATTCGCATCATGACTCGCAATGGGCCCTCCGGGGGCAGCACGGGGGATGTCGCCCAAAAAAATATGCTCATTCTCAGTGATGATCCTGTAGCGGCGGATGCACGGGCGGCTTTGTTGTTCGACCGTCAACCGAACAGTATCGGACACATTCGGCTCGGCCAAAAATGGGGCCTTGGTACATTTGATTTTCAGAAACTTGAACAGAATACGGTAAGCTTGTGAAGGTACGACATCTGGTCTGGCTGCGGAGAATCACTCAGGCGATCTCCTTGTGTTTTTTTCTGTATCTTTTAATTGTCAGCCGCTTGCCCCAGGATATTTATCAAGACTACTCCGTGGCCTTTTCAACGGATCAGGATTTAAGGCTGAATCAACCGGTGACGTTCTTTTTTCAGCTTGATCCGTTGGTAAGTATATCCTCTCTACTTTCCGGCAACACCTTTGTCAGGGGATTTTTATGGGCAGCCGGGGTTGTGGTTTTAACCCTGGTGCTGGGTCGGGTTTTCTGCGGCTTTCTCTGTCCATTGGGAACCATCCACCACGCCATCAGCTGGTTTAGACCGACGTTGAAAGGAAATCGGTTGGTTCAGGCCAATCGTAAAACTCCCGCGCAGCGTATAAAATATTTTTTGCTCATTTTTCTGCTCGTGGGTGCGCTGTTGGGTTTGAATATGACCGGCCTATTGGATCCGATTGCCTTGTTGTTTAGGTCTGTGGCCCTGGCCGTTGTTCCGGGTCTTGGCGCGGGGTTGTTGTCGCTATTTAAGGCACTGGCTGATAGTGATATCCACATTCTGCGGCTACTCACTTACGGTGGAGAATTGGTTGCGGCCCCGATTTTTGGCTATACCTATCATGTATTTCAAAGCGCTTGGTTCATCGGTTTGCTATTTTTGGTTATTTTATTTTTGAATCGAGTTCGTCCCCGTTTCTGGTGCCGGACGCTGTGCCCTCTCGGAGCATTGTTGGGGATTTTTTCGCGGATCAGTGTTTTGAAGCTCGAAAAATACCCCCAAAAGTGCACCGAGTGCAATCTGTGCATCAAGCACTGCCAGGGTGCCGCATCTCCGAAACCCGGGCAGGATTGGGAAACCTCTGAATGCCACATCTGTCTTAACTGTTTCAATGTCTGCCCGGAAGACGCCGTGGCCTTCAAATTCACATGGGCATTTAAACCCAACCGACAGCCGGATATCGGCAAACGAGCTCTGCTCGGTGGTTTTTTGGCAGGTGTGTCGATTCCGTTTTTGGGTAGGTTGGACGGCCGCGTGGACAAATTCTCAGATCCCCGATTGATCCGGCCTCCTGGATCATTGCCGGAAGAAAATTTTCTGGAGCTCTGCCAACGTTGCGGATTGTGTATGAAAGCATGCCCCACCAACGTCATCAACCCTACCGTGGGGGAGGCGGGAATGGCTGGATTTTGGACACCGCGACTGATTATGACCCTGGGATATTGTGAGTTCACATGTACCCTATGCGGGAGTGTTTGTCCGACCGGAGCGATACAAGAAATTACCGCAAAGGAGAAAATTGAAAAACCCTTAAAGATTGGTTCTGCCTATGTTGACCGGGGGCGTTGCCTTCCCTGGTCCGGTAATGCACCCTGCATTGTCTGTCAGGAACACTGCCCGACATCTCCGAAAGCGATTTATCTCCGAAACGATGTGGTGACGGCTCCGGATGGTAAGGAACTGAAGGTGCAATTGCCCTTCGTTGACCTCAAGCGATGTATTGGCTGCGGCATTTGTGAAAACAAATGCCCAGTGCGGGGATTGCCGGCCATCAGGACGATCGCGGCCGGCGAAACTAGATCCTTGAAAAATCAGATCATATTATTTTAGGGCCTTGAATGGTGTGTAGATCAATTTTGTAACGACTGCGTATTGAATTTGCATGAAATGCGGACTTGAGACGTGCCTTGGGATATGAATTGCCTTGACATCATGGTCATATACGCTTAGGTTATCTTTTTGAGTATATTCTCATAAAGGAGTACATATGGTTAGACCTCAAAAAGATCGGATCGTAGCTTTTAATCCTGAAATCAGCTACTTTAAACCCCGGGGTATCCCTATGATCGATCTGGATGAAGTACATCTGACCGTTGATCAGCGGGAAGCAATTCGGCTGTCTGATTTACTGGGGATGTCCCATGAAGATGCAGGACGTCGTATGGGGGTTTCGCGGGCAACATTCGGCCGTATTATTCAGCGAGCACACAAGATTGTCGCTGACGCTCTCATAAATGGCAAAGCGATCAACGTAGAGGGCGGCAGTTACCAGATTGCCAGTAAATCGCGAATATTTCAGTGCGTAAGCTGCAATCACGAATGGGAGGAGCCCCACGGCACAGGACGACCGTCTGGCTGTCCTGCGTGTCGAGATGAGGATTTCCACCGCCTTGGGAAAAACGCCGGTCCAAACACTTAACCGCGACACATATCCGAACATAGATCCCTGAATGTTAAGTGCCACAATGAAATATGCATGCGGGAAAAATCGCCAACCAAATGCTTTGTAGGAGTAAAATTTAATGGTTCAAATTCAAAATAATATGCCGAAGGATCCGAAACAGGTACAAGCCGAGCAAGATATTGCGGTCAAACAATCCTTGAAGAAAATCAAACACAAAATGATCGTGATGAGCGGCAAAGGCGGTGTCGGTAAATCCAGCACATCGGTAAATCTTGCCATTGCTCTGGCCAATAAAGACTTTAACGTGGGAATCATGGATGTCGATCTTCATGGTCCAGATATACCAAGAATGCTGGGGCTCAGAGGAACTCCGGAACTCAACGACCATAATAAGCTCAATCCGATGAGCTACTCGAAGAATTTGAAAGTTATTTCCATTGAAGCCTTCACACCCAATAAAGACGACGCCATTATCTGGCGAGGCCCATTGAAATTTTCCGCAATCCGGCAGTTTATTGGTGATGTCGATTGGGGAGAGTTGGATTTCCTCATTATCGATTCACCTCCGGGTACCGGTGACGAGCCTTTAACCGTGGCTCAGACCATTTCCGATGCCAAAGCAGTCATTGTTACCACGCCCCAGGAGGTGGCCCTGGCAGATGTCAGAAAATCAATCAATTTTTGCAAAACAGTCAAAATGGAGATCTTTGGGCTGATCGAAAATATGAGCGGCTTTGCATGCCCGCACTGCGGTGAAATGATCGAGTTATTTGGAACCGGAGGCGGGGAGAGAACCGCTCAAGAAATGGGAATCCAGTTCTTAGGAAGAATTCCGTTTGATCCTGGAGTTGTGGCGTGCGGTGATTCAGGGGCCTGTTATCAAGAAATCCATAACGATTCAGCAGTCACCAGAGCCTATGCTGAAGTGGCGGATGCAATGGCCAAGTTGGGTTGAGAGAGATTGAAGGTTATTCGATAATGGTTACTTGGGTGTCGGCTATGAAATTCAAGATTACCACCCTGTCTGAGAACCATGTAGCTCCAAGCGGTAAAAATCTGATCGCTGAGCACGGTCTATCGTTTTACATTGCAGCGGGCAAACGCCGGATTCTATTTGACACGGGTCAAAATCTCGCGATCACTCATAATGCGGAGGTCCTGGATATTGACTTAAGCAAAATCGATGCTGTGGTGCTAAGTCATGGGCATTATGATCACACCGGAGGATTGAAAAGCCTCTTGACGTGCAACTGCAGCTGCCGCTTGTACGCTCATCCGGATGTTTTCAGCCCAAAAGTAAAAGCTAAAGACACGAACTATAAGTATATCGGTATACCCATAAAAAAGGACTATATTGAAGAAAGAGTTTTAGATCTGAGGCTTAGCAAGACATCGGAAGAAATTGCTCCCGGCATTAAGACCAGTGGGGAAATACCGCTCAAAAATGACTTTGAACAGGTAGAGTCCGGATTTTATACTAAAAACGGCAATCAGATTTATCCAGATATTTTGGCAGACGATCAGGCTCTGATATTGGAGTCAAACCAGGGCACGGTGGTCTTGCTGGGTTGCAGCCATCGAGGAGTTATCAATACGTTAACACATGTGGTCAGCCTGACCGGGAAAAGCCAAATCCATTGTATTTTAGGAGGACTTCATCTTGGGAAAGCCTCGGACCGAAAACTTAAAAAGATCATCGATAAGCTGCGCGAATTTGACATAGACAAAATCGGGGTAGGGCACTGCACCGGCATCCGGGCGTTTATTGCGCTATCCAATGCGTTCAAAGAGAACGTATTCTTCAATTACGTCGGCAACGTTATGGAGTTTTAAATAGGCAGTGAAAATCACACCGAGTATGGCACCGATGTGATCCATGCCCAAACAGTCACCGACTAAACGAAAGCGTCAGCGTCATTGTTCGCCTTATTATGGGGAAAATCAGACCTTGAAGCATTATATATATAGAACGCCTTAAAAATCAGGGAGAATGATATGAAAGAGATGGTTGAAAATACGTGTAGTCGATTCAATAATGTCGCTTGCGAAAGATGGCAAGGATAATGATGATGGCGGGTGAGTTCGATACCTGAAAAATTGTCGGAATTAGCTTAGTGTTTCAAACTATTTGGAAACGGATTTGTAAGATTAACTAATGAGAATAATGAGTTACTTGGAAAATCGACCGTCATCCTTAGTCTTGATAGTCTTTGAACGTAAACCAAGCCATCCTGTTTTAGCTGCCGTTCGCACATCAAACTCCGGTACATAGGGTTTTATATCCAGCAGCGGCGTACCGTCAATTACGTCAATATCCATGACTCGTAATACATTGTTTTCTAACCCCAACAACTGCACAACAGACAGTCCAATCGGGTTCGGGCGTGACGGTGCCCGGGTGGAAAACAATCCGCGCTTTTCTGAATCCAGGAAGGGCGTTACGTTCAGCGAATATCTTTTTGATAAATGACAGTGATAAAGCAGGTAGATGTGGGAGAAGCCGTCTAAATCATTCAGTCCTTCCGCGTATTCCGCAAATAATTCGACTGTTGCTTCAATACCCTTGGCTCCCGTCGGTTGGATAGGCGTTCCTTTCGGGCTTTTAAACGGGGTGTGGATAATGCCGATGGGTTGATATACGATTTTTGGCATGGAATCTCCGGATTGCGAGTCAAATTAAAACCTCAATTTTTCAAGTTAAATTATGGAAATATAAAAATATAAAGTATTTATATTTCTGATACTTATATATAATATCCAAATGTTTTACTTGAAATTTTCAACCGGTAGTCTGAAACCATCGTCATATCATTGCGACAATTTTTCGACCCTTTTCAGGCTGGCAATGATACATGATATAGCAAATTACGTGATAAAACGAGAGCAAAAAATCTCAACCGCTGTATTCACGAAGCTACCCTATGCACAGGCCTTAACCATTGTGGCCCAAGTAGCGAAGAAGGCTTTCACTTTCCCTTATTTAAGGCCTGCCATAGCAGCAAGCAACGCCACCGCATCGCTTTTTTTCGGAATAAGCGGCAACTGGGCCAATATTCCGAGGCCTTCAGTGACGTTATGAAATGTTTCCGGTGGAAGGGAGCTTGCAACGGCCAGGTGTATGAACGCATTTTTCAGAATAATTCTGCGGGCAATGTCGATACTTGTTAAACCTTGCACCGCTTCGTCAATGATTATCAAATCCGGTGAAATGTTTAAACCTTCATCGAGGGCTGTTTGAACGGAATTGGCCCAATGGACCCGGCATGCTGAATCGACAGACAAACTTTTTGCAAATTCGGAAAATTTGCCTGTATCGCTGGTTACGATAACAATTTGAAGCATGCCATGTCTCTGTTTCGCAAAATTTTATCGGTTTTACGGGTTTCCCACATAATTGGGATTTTATCCTGATTTACCGCAGCACGACGCCGGCCCCGCCGAACCAGATGGTATCGGTTTGGACGTAATTAAGCTTAAAATTGATTTCCGCCACCACCGCCGCCACAGGTATGCTCCTGGCTGAATTGCGTCAGTTTGCCTTCCAACAATAATTCAACTGCATCCCTCACGCTATTGGAATTTCCGCCGTAATACACCTCAATTCCTACCTGTTTGAATCCCATGAGCGGTCTCATACCCATACCGCCGGCAATCAATTTTTGGGCACCCTTTTCGGCTAAGTATTGAACAGGAGCCATGCAACCACCCTGTTGATGAGGCACGTTTGGTATCACCTTCACGTCACGGACCTGGTTGTTTTCTACAGATACCAACGTATAAAGGTCGCAGTGACCGAAGTGAGCTCCTAAAGGTGAATCCAGTCCACCCGGGCTTGTTGACGGTATGGCAATAACAGTATTCATTGATTACTCCTTATCTGATAATAAATGGGCAAAAGTCGCGGCTATCGACGTCTTGCCGGTTTTTCCGAATCGAGGCCAACGATGCCAACACCGTGGTTTTGCCGGTGCCGCCTTTTCCGCTCGCGATTGCATATTTCATGACCAGTGACCTTGCTTATTGGGCTGATCGGCGATTTCGATATCACCGGCTTTGTATCGTTCAACGGCTTGTCGAACGGTTATATTTTCCAGATTTTGACCGATTTTTATACCGGTCGCAGATAATGCCTGAAATGCTTTTGGTCCGACATATCCGGTTAAGACGATCTTTGCGCCCGTTCGAGCAACTGTTTCAGCGGCCTGAATACCGGCCCCCTGGCCCATGGTCTGAGCAGCACCGTTTTCGATATACTCAAAAGCCATGGTATTGGGATCAATGATAAGAAATCCTGCTGCTCTTCCAAAACGTGGATCCACTAAGGCATCCAAACTGGGTGCCTCGCTGCTGATTGCTAGTTTGTCCATTTTGTCCTCACTTTTTAAAAAACAGTGCATCAATTAATAAGCTGTAAACGCGTTGAGAAACTCCTATTATGAGCATATTCTCATAAAACACTAATCTGGAATAGAAGAATTGTCAAGATTTTTTTTGAGCATATTCTCATATTTATTTGTCAGTATATTCAATTTCTAATTTTCATCCAGGTTACCCTTGCGCTCTGTCAGAAAATGGATTGCACAAGATGATCGAAACTTACAGTAGATATTTGGATCGCGGCAGCGAAGACAATCTTCACACATGCACATAGTGTACTTCTGACATATGTAACTGGATTCTCTGTCAGGATGATTGGTACAATGCGTCACCTTAAACTCCTATTCAGTTTCAGAGTCTCATTAACGTCAATATGATAACCGGATTGTTTCCCTGGCAACTCGCATTTTTCACTAATACTAATTATTTTATTCGTATTCGTAAAGTTCCTAGAATAATTACCGATAACTAATATTGAGCCAGAGTGACCTCTGAGCGTATCGACAATCGTCGGTATCTGATCATAACACTGCCATAATTTCTTACCCTCAGCCCAAAAAGAAAGGAATTGAAGGTCGATGAAGAAAATATTTCTTCTCAGTTCGTTTCTGTTAGGCCTGCTGCTAACATTTGCGGCAGATGCTGGAAAAGCTCCCAAAGAAATTGTTTTGGCCAGTGAAGAATGGGCCAATGCGACCAACAAGGACGGCACCGGTTTGTATTGGGATATATTCAGGGCTGTGTATGAACCGCTCGGAGTTAAAACCAAGTTTATTATTCGTTCCTACAATGGGTCTGTGAATCTGGTAAAGAGGCACAAAGCTGACGCCGCCGTTGGTGTATATCGCGATGCAATCAAGGGAACACTGGTCTCTAAATATCCCTTTGATAAGGATTATATCCTGGTGCTGTTTAAAAAGAACAAGCTCCGTCAATGGAACGGCCAGGAGACGTTCAAAGGCAAGAAGGTCGCCTGGATAAAAGGATATGCGTTTAACGAAAACTTGGAAGTTGCATTCATTAAAAGAGTATTTGAGAAAAGAGAGGATATCCTACGTCTTTTGGACAAAGACCAGATCGATTTTTTTATGGACACCCGCAATGATCTGGAAGCCGTCTTAAACAAAGGTATCATCGATGTGACCCACTATACCGTTGAAATTGTTATGGAGCTGGATCGATTTCTTGCCTTCGCCGATAATCAAAAAGGGAGGAAACTCAAAAAAATATTTGATGATCGGTTTCCTCAGCTGGTCAAGTCCGGTAAACTCGAGCAACTACATGCAAAATGGAACTGGTAGATTTTTTCTAGGCTACTCTTTAGGTTTCAAACACCTCATCACAATTAACTTTTCACCTTTTTGGCGCTTAAGTCCACTTATTTATCCTTAAACGTATCTTTTTTAGAAAAAATAGCATTGCTATCAATTAAAAGTTAAATTATTGTATTGATTTATTCAGCAGTTTATGAAGAATATGAGGAAACCATATGACCAATGACATGATTCCCACTGAGAGCTCTCAAGCGCAACCTGACCGGATATTACTCGTGGACGACAACACCACCAATCTGCAACTGTTGCACGAGACACTCGATGGGCTGAGATACAAACTACTGATAGCCAAAAACGGCAAAAGTGCCTTGACCATCGCGCAGAAAGCGATTCCTTCCCTCATACTGCTAGATATCATGATGCCGGAAATGGACGGATATGAGGTGTGTCGGCGGTTAAAAGCAGATGAGAAGACTGTGCAGATTCCGGTGATATTTATAACCGCAATGACCGATGATGAAGATGAAGCCAAAGGCCTTGAACTTGGGGCCGTCGATTACATTACCAAGCCATTTAACCCCGAATTGGTGAAAGCGCGGGTCCGTATTCATCTGGAGTTGAAACACCATCGCGATCATCTGGAATACCTTGTTAATGAGCGGACGCGCAGGCTGGCGTTGATTCAGGCGGTTACCATCGAAAGTCTGGCCACTCTCGCGGAATATCGGGATCCGGAAACCGGCGGTCATATCAAGCGCACTCAGAATTATGTAAAAGCCCTGGCTGTGCATTTGAAAGAACACCCCAGATTTCGTGATCGATTGGATGAAGCAACCATTGAGTTGCTGTACTTATCGGCACCACTGCATGATGTTGGAAAGGTTGGCGTGCGTGATAATATTCTTCTGAAATCGGGAAAATTGACGGATGAAGAATTTGAGGAAATGAAGCGGCACACCGTATATGGACGCGACGCCCTTCAAATTACCGAACAAAAGTTGGGCAAGGATTCGTTTTTGCATCATGCAACCGAAATTGCATATACCCACCAAGAAAAATGGGATGGCTCCGGATACCCCCAAGGATTAAAAGGCGATGCGATACCGATTTCCGGTCGACTGATGGCCCTGGCGGACGTGTATGATGCGCTTATCAGCAAGCGGGTCTATAAACCGCCATTTTCGCACGAAGACGCCGTAAAAATTATTGTGGAAGGAAAAGACAAGCATTTTGATCCGGATGTGGTCGACGCATTTCTTGATTTGGAAAATACATTTCGAAACATTGCCCTAACATTTGCCGATCATGATGAAGAACGGCAAATGCTGGGTGGCGGAAAAGATACCCAATTGGATAAGTGCGGAGGCATCGAAAATATTTTGCTGGTGGAAGACAATGAAATAAATCGTGAGATTATGCAAAGCCAGCTGAATTCAATGGGTTACAAAGTTGATTCTGCCGGCAACGGCACAGAGGCGCTCAATAAATTTCAAAATGGAAAATATGATGTTGTTCTAACGGACATTGAAATGCCGGAAATGGACGGCTACGCCTTAGCTGAGGAAATACGCCGTTTAGAAGATAATATAAACCAAGCGGTTCCTATCTTTGCCATTACTGCTAGCGATTTTGATTTGACAGAAGAGCGAGCGAAATCCCTGGGTTTTACCGGCTATATGCTGAAACCGCTTGAACCCCAAGTGCTGGAACAAAAACTGGCAGATGCTGTTTGTGCCGCAACGCATTCACCCTCAGAAATAAAGGGCGAAGAAGATTCTTGAATTGATGCTTAGTCCATCGATTCGCAAATTCGATGATGAATTTACTCACTCAGGACTATGTGCTGAGTGAGCAATTATATTGAATTGATCGCGCAAAATACGTCACAATAATTGCGAATCGAAGCACTTAGTTATCGTAAAGGAGGAGAAAATGAAAAAAACTTTAATGGTAGTTACACTTGTCTTTGCGCTGGTATGTATGTTCGCTGCGACTTCACCTGCAGGACCTGTGCTGGACCGTATCCTGAAAAAAGGGGAATTGGTTGTCGGCATTACCGGCACGCAGCCTCCTTTAAATGCAACTACCAAAGATGGGAAGATTATTGGATTCGATGCCGACATAGCCCGATTAATTGCTATGAGTATGGATGTGAAGATACGATTTGCTAAAATGCCGTTTGCTGATTTGCTTCCGGAACTGCAAGCCGGTAAAGTGGACATGATTCTGTCCAGCATGACGATCACCTTGAAACGCAATCTGAAAGTGGCCTTTGTCGGACCTTATTATGTTTCCGGCAAGGGTGTTTTGACGAAAGCCCAGAACATTGCCGCCATGCAAAGTGCGGATGGCCTGAACACGGCCGATTTCAAAGTGGGTGCTCTGAAAGATTCAACCAGCCAGGCTTTTGTTGAAAAGACAGCCCCTAAGGCTACCCTGGTAAAGGTCAAATCATACGATGAAGCGGTTGACATGCTTTTTCAGGACAAGATTAATGCCCTTGTTGCCGATTATCCTTTCTGCGCTTTTTCCGCTTTTCGATACCAAGAGAAGGGGCTGGTTGCCGGACAGTCCAAACTTACATTTGAACCGCTCGGGATCGCTGTTCCCGAGGACACCTTGTTAATTAACTGGCTGCGAAACTTTTTAGGGGTTCTTGAAGGCAGCGGGCAGCTTGACGTATTAAACAATCGTTGGTTTAAGGATGGAGCCTGGATTAAGGAACTCCCGTGAATTGGTCAATAGTTCTTGGTCCGTGGTTCGTTGCAGAATAAACGCCTCGCATTGTTGAAGAAACATCCGAGCCGCAAAGCAGCTGCGTTGCGGCTCGGATAATAATTTTAGACATACCCTTCTATCCTCCTCTACGTGATAATTTGCTCGCAAAAATAGTAATTAATCCCCCAAGCATAATGTAGCCAAAGATTACCTCTAGCATGACCCGCAAAGCCGCGGTTGATGTTTTCGGAATAATATCCCCGAAGCCGAGTGTCGTGAATGTGACCACGCTATGGTAAAGTAGCGTCAAGAAACTAAAATTCAGATGTTCGGTTTCAAATACTCCGGGACCCAGTAACCAGTAGATTGTCGCAAATAAGAAGGCAAACACGACCGACCACCCCGTCCAGCGACCTAGCGATCGTCCGAAATCGGCAAACAGCCACCAGATAAAATATATCCGTTTGCCCCATTTTGTGTCCAGATACTCTTCTAAAAAAAGGTTGAATTTATAGATTATTTAAAGTAATGACAAAGAAAATTGGGTCATCAGAGCTCACCTGCCCGGTAAAGCGATTGCACATGTAACGCTATCAGGCGGGTTGGTGCCCGTTTTGCGAAGAACCCCAATTTACTCTCTTCTGCTGCAATCTTAGATTATCAATTCCAATACCAACGATTAAAAGGTCAGGCTTATGGAAGAAAAATCTGGATCTAACGACAGGAGAAATCAATCCAACTTTGTGGATCGCCGCTCCGGCGAAGACCGACGGAATGTTTACAGTTTAGACTATTTCTCTGATGGTGGTGAAGAAAGACGGTCCGGTAGCGATCGACGACAGGGCGCTGAACGAAGATCCGATTGCGTTAAAATCAGCAAGTGGACCAGCGTCTGTACCACAAAACCGCAATGATTCGTGACATAAGCGGTTTCTTCAACGCCAAATCAAGAAATTCTAATTCCTAAAAATCCTCATCAAACCCATGTCGACCGCAAATAGGAGATGATCACATGGTAGTCGATCATTATTCCAACCGATTGCCTTTGCCGATGTCGACTGGATTGAGTGGGAGGACCCGCCGCGAAACCAAGTTGAATGAAGGCTCCCCGCAGCAGAGTTGACGGGGTATCGGGTAATAGGAAAAAGGTATATTATGTCGCAGCCCCGCTGGGCGGGATTTCCGCTTCGCTACAACAAGCTGCGGGGAATTAGACCCTAAAAAAAGTTGTCTGGTCTGTGGCTAATTAGACCCAAATGACGGGACTAGGCTGGCTTGGAAGTTTTACGTGAGTCCGCTTTGGTATCATCCAAAGTCCGCCGAATCATATCCGCAATATCCTGCATGACGACCGGCTTCATTACCAGTTCCTTGATACCCATGTCTTTGGCCTTTTGTTTGTTTATCCTCTGGCTGTAGCCGGTGCAGACGATAATGGGAATATCTGGCCTTACGGACATCATTTTTTGAGCCAGTATATCCCCGGTCATATTCGGCATGGTCATATCGGTGATCACCAAATCGAATGCTTCCGGATTTTTACGGAACAAGGTCAGGGCATCCGCACTGTTCGTCTGCGTGGTCACCTGATATCCTAAACGTTCCAGCATTTGTCGGCCGATATCGGCTTGAAACGCTTCATCGTCCACAAAAAGGATACGTTCCGTTCCGGTTACCATGATGTTCGCAGATTTTGCTTGCACAACGCTATCCGTTTCGATAGCCGGTAAATATACGTAAAAAGTGGATCCCTCCTCCGGTGTGCTCTCGACGATGATTGTCCCACCATGGCTCTTAACGATGCCGTGAACCACGGAGAGCCCCATTCCGGTGCCTTCGCCTTTCTTTTTGGTTGTGAAAAAGGGATCAAAGATACGTTCCAACACCTCCGGTGGCATGCCGTGACCGGTATCACTTACGATGAGCAGGATAAACGTTCCCGGATTTATCCCGGGGTGCTGTTTCGCGAATTCAGAGGTTATGTCGGTATCGGTCAGAAAAACACCTAAGGTGCCCCCCTGCTCACGCATGGCATAACTTGCGTTGGTGCATAGATTCATTAAGACCTGGTGAATGTTGGTCGGATCCGACATAACGGCGAGGTCGGACTGGATTTTATGCCGGATGGTTATGGTCGAAGGTAAGGAAGCCCTGAGCAGTTTCAACGCCTCATTGACAATAAGGTTGACCCTGACCGGCTGCTGCTCTTGGTCCCGCTGACGACCAAAGGTTAAGATCTGTTGGACAAGTTCTTTAGCGCGCCCTCCCGCCTTCAGCACCTGCTGCAAATTATTCCTCAATTCAGATCCTTCCGGAATATCGATGAGCGCCAACTCCGTATACCCGATAATGGCCGATAGGATATTATTGAAGTCATGGGCAATACCGCCTGCCAGGGTACCGATTGCCTCCATTTTTTGGGCCTGAGAAAGGCGTTTCTGGAGGTGCCACTTTTCGGTGACATCGATACCGACACACAGAATTTCCTTGACCTCGCCATTATCGGTGTAAATAGCCTTGTTCATCCAGGCGACCCGGACCCGTTCGCCGTTGTGTCGCATATTTTCGTTTTCATTGGCAACATAGCGTTCAGGATACGTTCCGATTTTTCTGATCATTACCGCGAGATCAGTACCGGCGCTGTCTCTCTGCGGCACGATGGTACCGATCACATTTTTTCCAAGAATGTCCTCTTCACGGTAACCAAAAAAGTCCTGGGCATATTTGTTGAAAAAAAGGACCTTACCTTCGGTATCCATCCGCATAATAATGCTGTTAGCGCTTTGAACGAGTTCACGATAGTTTCGCACGCTTCCACGCAAGGCATTTTCAAACGTGTTTCTTTCCCGGATCATTCGATTGGCCGACTGAGCCAGAACTTCGAATTCTGCAAATGGTAACATCTCAGAATCGATTTTGGCTGATTCGGTTGCCGCTTTGGCAAAAAATTCCGCAAAGAGATTGAAACTTTTTTTGGTTTTGTTTGAAACATATCTGACGACTAGGAGAATGACGATCAAAATGGCCAGCAATATAGCTGTGACCCTTAGAATGTGGTTTCTCACCCGGTTTTGCAATGCGATCTTTTTCTGAGCAATGATGTGCTCAATTTTATCGACATTAACTCCGGCCCCGACGTACCATTTCCATTCCGGAATTGCTGTCGTATAACTCAACTTTCTATAGGTTACGTCGCTGTCAATCATCGGCATGACATAACTGACAAATCCACCACCTGATTTTGATACCCGAATCAATTGCTGTACGATTTTAATCCCGTTGACGTCGGTAACGTCGATCATATTTCTGCCTTTTGCCGGGCCGGATAGGCTCAAGCCGTTCCATTGGCCTACGAAAATGTAGCCCTTGTCGTCAAAGGTAATTTTTTCAAGGCGCTCTAAAACTTCATGCTGGATATCTCTCACCACATCATCCAGATATTCTCCGGTTCCGATCAACCAGTCAAATGGTTTGAAATGGGTGATATACGCAATTTTAGGAAAATCTTTTCCGGTCTCGTTTGGCTTGGTCCAGGTATAGCGATAGAACCCTTTTCCGGAACGACGGATGATATCAATCATGTCCCGAATAACATATTTGCCCTGGGTGTCTTGCATGTCGATTAGATTCAGGCCTTCCATTTCAGGACGATCGGCAAATAAAATTTCAAGGCCATCTAAACGGGTGATGAAGAAATAGCCCCTTTGATTGTTATAGCGAATGGAACGTAATGCCTCTTTGATGATTTCTTGTATGCTGGCCGAATCCATTACTGATTTGTATTTGGTATACAGATGCGATGCAACCGTATAGGCCTCGTTGGTTCTGCTTCTGATCACTTGTTTTAAACGTACTTCTGCTTGAGAATGCTTGTAGTTGATATAGTCGATGACGCGTTCCGTTTCATTTTTAATCAGATTTTTCTGATTTTCGACGTATTCTTGTCTTAACGTAACTTCTTCTTTTTTGGACGCTTTGTATTCATCAGCGATCCAAAAATACCCGACAAGTCCCACGGAAATAATGGCCAGGAACATCATACCGTACAAGAATGTTTGGGTGATACCGTATTTTGTCTTCATGGAGCACTCTTTTACAGGTGTTGGCTATTTAACAAGATGATGACGGCTGACAAATATATTAATTTAAGCCGGATTGCGCGGAGTTTCAAGGTGTGATCTGTAACGATCGGAAATAGTTTTTAATATTTCGGGTTGTCGCGGGGGATGATAAAAATGGAAAAGTCCCGCGGTTGAGGTCGCGGGACTTTATCATCAGGAGTCGTAAGCTGAGTTTAATTCTTACTTGAGCTGATCTATCATGTCTTCGGCTGAACCGACCCCATATTTGGACAAATCCCGTGCTTTAGGATTACGCGGATCACTCCAATCGTAGAAACCCTTACCGCTACTGGCGCCATATTCGCCGTTTTTCACCATGCGCATCAAGGTCAGGGGAGGGTACATGCGCGGATCGTTGGACGCCTGATACATTTCAAGGGATACCCGCAGCATGGTGGGTGTTGTTACGAAGTCATGGAGCTTGAACGTCCCCTGGGGATGCCCCAGACTGGTATTTAGACCGATATCTCCATCTTCAACCTGAATTTTTCCCTGTTCGAGGAGTCGCACGGCATCCAGCATCTGGGGAACCAGCAGCCGATTGACCCAAAACCCTGGTATATTGGGCGCTAGAAAAGGTGCCTTCTTCATATCGAGCAAGGCTTGACGGGTGAACTCCACTGTCGCACCGGACGTTTTGGCGCCTGGAACAACCTCCACACCGGGCATCATCGGAACAGGATTCATTCCATGGGTAATTATGGAACGGTCCGGCCTGCCACCGGCATCGGCCATAGGATTGATGTCTAAACTGCTGGTGTTAGACCAAAACACGACCTTATCGGGCAGCTGTGGTAAAAAATCCGATAATACCTTACATTTGAGCTTAAGATCCTCAAAAATTACCTCCAGAAACACATCGCATCCCTGGGCGGCTTTGATGAAGGCGGCCTTGTCAACATGGGCGGTAATGTTTTTGACCGTGTTCGGTACAAAATCGGGTGCATCGATTTTGAACTTTTTTGCCACCTTTGCCGCAAGATTTTCAGAGGCTCCGACAGCTCCTGATAGGATTTCCGAATTGGTATCGTAACAGTGTACCTTATGCCCGGTCATTGCACATTGAGTAATCCAGCCTCGTCCCATAACTCCCGTACCGATAATTGCGAATTTCATTTGTTTCCTCCTATTCTTAGATTGTTACACCATAAGGCGGTTACCGTTTTTTTTTATTTTATTTTGAACTGAACTTCCCTGCACCGACGGCATATTTGAAGCGTCGGAGCAATTTAACGAAGGTAATTGAAGGCGATGTGCAATTAAGGGAGTATAGAGAATCAGGATTTTGAATGTCAAACAAAAAAATACGACCTTTAAAATAATTGATTTGCCCGATGAATAAAGATACCTATATTAAACGCATCATGGGTGCTATTTGCATTAATGTTGAGAAGAGGAATAACTCATGCGGTTTTGGAAAAAGAAGACATTGATGGGATTGTCCCGAACCTGCGGGTGAGCGGCTAAAATAGGTCCGACGGATCTGTCGGAAGCGCTCGCAGGTATGGATATTTCGAATGACGACAATTTGCTGGTGGGTTTTGAGACAAGCGACGACGCAGCGGTCTATCGTTTGACGCCTGAGATTGCGTTCATCAGCACCGTCGATTACATCACGCCCCCAGTGGACGATCCCTACTGGTTCGGTCAAATTGCGGCCGCCAATTCTCTTTCGGACGTCTATGCCATGGGAGGAAAACCGCTGACGGCTTTGAATCTGGTCATGTATCCGTCAAAAAAGCTGGATATTGGATTGTTAAAGGAGATACTGAAAGGCGGCAGTGATAAAGTTAAGGAGGCCGATGCGTCCATGGCCGGAGGCCATTCGGTGGATGATAACGAACCAAAATACGGACTGGCGGTTACAGGGGTGGTGCATCCAGAGCGTATAATCACCAACCGTGGGTGTCAACCGCAAGATGCGCTGATTCTTACAAAACCCCTGGGGACGGGTGTTTTATTCAACGCCGGCAGATCCGGCAGGCTACCTTATCCCGAACTAGAGACCCTATTGCCGCTGGTGGCGGCCCTCAACAGAATCACCATTGAAGTCGCGTTGAATTTTAGGATTAATGCCTGTACGGACGTCACCGGATTCGGTATTCTGGGCCACAGCTTCGAAATGGCCAAAGGTAGCGGCGTTCGCATTGACCTGATCTACGACCACCTGCCATTTTATCCTAATGCTCTTCAGATGTACCGGAAGGGCGAAACCACCGGCAGCAACTCGGCCAATCGACAATTGGCCGCCGGATTTTGGAAAGCCGTTCGTCATTTGTCGACCGATGAGGAGGATCTTCTATTCGATCCCCAAACATCCGGAGGACTTCTGTTATCTGTGCCGGAAGATCAGGCCGATGCGTTGGCTGCAGCGTTGAAAGACGCAGGTGTTGAAACGGCAGCTCGGGTAGGGGCAGTTGTCGATGCTGACAGACCATTTGTGAGGGTTGTGTAGCCTCTCATCCAAAAACCTGGATTTATCCGGTTTGGGTTTTTTCGATGATGGCCTTGGCGGGTATCAAACCGGTGGCACTGGCCGAGACAATGTTGCCGGCGACTCCAGGACCGTCTCCAGCGACGTACATCCCCTTTATTTTTGTTTCCAAATCATCTGATGTGTCGATTTGGGTTGCGAAAAACTTGATCTCCGGGGCATACAACAATGTTTCATCATTGGCGACTCCCGGCACCACATAGTTTAACTTCTCCAACCCCTCAGTGATATTGGTGAGAATCCGTTCCGGTAGCGCCATGGCAATGTCCCCGCAGACGACATTTTTCATGGTCGGCTCAATGTAACCTTTGCTGATCCGATGCCATGTGCTGCGCCGTCCACGTTTAAGGTCGCCAAAACGCTGCAGAATCGGTTTGCCGCCGCCGATCAGGGTTGCTAAGCTGCCTATGGATTCGCCGTATGCCTGATTGTCCGTGACCGGTTCGGTGAGAACCACCTTGGAAAGGAATGCAAAATTTGTATTTTGCGATTTTTTATCTTGGTATGCATGGCCGTTGACACAAACAAAGTTACTGTAATTTTCCAACGATACAAAGCCGCCCTTGTTGGTGCAGAATGTCCGGGTTTGATCGTCGTACTTACTGGTTTGAATGAAAAACGTGGGGTCATAAATGATGTCACAGAGATCCTGCATGATGTCATTGTGCACCTCCACGCGCACGCCCACCTCAATTCCACGCTGCTTAAGGCCGATCCCAAACTTTTGGGCCAATCCTCCAACCCACTCCGCGCCCACGCGTCCGGGAGCAAGGATTATATTGTCGGCCAAATACGTTTTACGGTTGCTCTTCACTCCGCACACGTGATTGTTTTCAACTAAAACGTCTTTAACCTCCTCTGAGGTATGCATGACCACTCCATTGGCTTTGATATGATCCGCCATACCAGCGATGTGGTCCGGGAGCCGATCGCTGCCCAAATGTTTCTGCCTGATAATCAACAAATCAATCCCATGCCGTTTGGCTATTTTACGAATTTCGCGTGCATCATCCATGTTGGTGGGATAAACGGGTCCGTCCATCCCAAATTTGTTAAATATGTTTTCGGTCTCATCGATAAGTGCCTGGGCCCTGGGAATCGGCATAAACTGGGTTAGATCTGTTTTGCCCAATTTATAAATATAGTTCAGCTTGCCATCCGAGAACAATCCAGCACCGCCGATACCGCTCAGAATGTTGCAGGGCTCACATCTGACGCAATTTTGATACGTATTGATCGGGCAGCTGCGTTTCAAGGGACTTTTGCCTTTTTCTATCATCAAGATCCGTCGATCAGAATGCTCACTCAAATAATATGCCGCAAACAGACCGGCAGGTCCGCCGCCGACAATGATGACGTCGTAATCTACATTTTTCTCAGATTGTTTCGTGTCAGACAATTTATGATTCCCTCAAGTTTTAATAACGGCCTCTGCTTTAAATTCTCCCGGTTCCTGTTTGTAGGCGGAGCGAATTCGTTGCAGCGCGGTAAAGTTAGCCAAAATTGCCACCAGCCAAATGGCCAATTCAAAGGCAACGAGGTGGATGATGGCTCCAAGTCCAATCAATACGATTCGCTCGGGTCGCTGCAGGACACCAATTTTGGCATCGAATCCTAAGCTTTCAGCGCGCGCGCGGGTGTAACTGACCATAAACGATCCGCACATGGCTAGAAATGCTGCTGCCGCTGTACCGTAATATCCAATATAGGCAAAATAGGCCGTGATACCGAAAAACATGATAAATTCTGAATACCGATCCACGGTGGAGTCCAGTAACGCACCGAAGCGGCATGCTCGACCGGTTTGGCGGGCCAACTGGCCATCAATTGTATCGCATAAACCACCAAGCAGAATTAATATGCCTGCAAAGCGTACAAAACCCATGACAAAAGCGGCGGCTGCGAAGGAGGTGATAATGACCCCAGCAAAGGTAAACGAGTTTGGATTTAATCCCCATTTTGTAAAAAGCTTTACCAGCGGTGACAAAATTTGGATGAAATAGTTTTGAAAATTTTCCGGAATTATTCGTCGATTTGTATGAGGCATGTGATTCCCTTTTACGTTTAACTAAGCTTTGCAGTGGCAGATGATGACCCTGACACAACGATGGCGAAGGCCATAATAACACATACCCAAGGTTTAAATAAAGGCTCCTGTGCAACTTTGTTTTTTGATATATCTATGACGGCATTAGCGCCGCCTGACAAAAATTCAGGAAAAATGCGTTTGTCGGATTGAGCCTCATCACCGGTGATACATTAGGTTAAAGATAGTCTCTCCAGGACAATGTAGTTTCCCTCAACTTGTCGGGTCGCAATTTTTGCTGCATAACGGCAGGCATCCGCAATATTACTCCTTTTTGAAAAACGACATATATTGTATGCAGCAAAAAAAACATCGCCGGCACCGGTTGGATCATGGACCGATTTTGCTTTAACGGCTCTATAGTGGAGCTTTTTCCCGCTTTGGGTTTTTACGTAACCGCCATCTTGCCCCAACGTAACCACGAATTCTTCGATATTGAACCTATGCATTAACTGCTCTAAATTCATATGATAGAAATCCAGTATGGCTTGTAATTCAGAGCCATTGGCTTTGACCATGTCTGCAATCATCAATGCGGCTGTTAGGCGCTTTGATACAAATGGATAAATTTTTTTGTCTATTACTTTTCGTGTGTAACCCTGAACATCCAACCATATCCATATATTAGCTTTTTTTATAGAGGTGAATATTTTGGAATCGATATCCGCTGGATACAGAGGGCCTAAGTGCAATGCGTCGACGTTGTCTATGATGTTAACAATTTGACCGTGTTGGATCGGTCTGGCCTTGCAGTGCAGTTCTTGGAACCGATCTTCTCCTGCTATCTTATTTACAAAATGTGTTGTGTGGTCCGACCGTCCACTAAAAACGACTATTTGCCTCTCGGTCAACCTATCCAGAACAGCATCATCCTTTTGGGCAACGTTGCTGACAACAATCGTGGGAATATCGTGATTCCGATATGTCAGGCCTGAGTAGGTTGTGACGCCTCCTTGTCGAAAGACGCTCGAATCGTCTTTAACAATTTTATCAATGGTCGTTGATCCAATAACCGCGACGCCTTTTCTCAGCATAATCCGTTTGATTTCGGGTGGTCTTTTTTGCTTCAATTAAGACAGGAGTTGCAAAATTTATATTAAATGATTGATTTTTTATCAAATAAAAATTAAGAGGATTTGGATAGTCCGTGATTTAATTATTCATTTTAGAAAGGGAGGTAAGCGATGAAGCTAGTTCGAAAAAGGATGAAACCTGTAGGAATTTTTATGGCTTTTTTCATGTTACTGATTTCCGGAGTATGTCAATCTGCTTTAGCGGCAATGATCGAAACAGAAACCGTTTTGTGTGAATCACGGGGTTATGAAGCTCGGACCTATCTAAATCATCTTCTAGCGCGTGAGGACGTTCAGAACGCATTGATAAACCAGGGTATTGACCCCCAAGAGGCAAAATATAGGATTGACAGTCTAACCGATGCTGAAGCCGTGCAGATTGCTGACGAATTGGAACAGCTTCCTTCAGGAGGTAACTTTTTTGTTACGTTGCTGATTATTGCTTTTCTCGTATTCTTAATCCTTTTGATTACCGATATCGCGGGGTATACCGATATTTTTCCGTTTGTAAAATCTCAAAAATAAATGTGAAGTTCAACTGGTTAAAATTGCCTTGACCAGGCGCCGGGTTTAAATGCTGTAATGTTCGAATGTGAAAGTAAGATGCATTCCAATAACCTTGATGCGCCCGGTCAGGCATTAATGAGGAAAAGCAAGACGTGTGCCAATAGTTGGCAGGGCACGATTTCATCATGATTTTAATATGATATGAGCTTAATTAGCTCGTAATCAGAAATCATGATTGTGTAGAACGATGGGTAAAATTGTGACTAAAATTTCCCACGGGTTCAACATTTGTGATCGGGAATTTTCAAGGGTATTGCGAGACTCAAATACTTCCCATTTTCCTCAAACATCAATTTTTTCTCAACCATCATCGTCAGGAAAGCCCTAATCTTGTCTTCGGCAAAAGACGGGAATCGGTCGCGAATTTGTCTTAATGGACGATGACACTGGCAGAAAAGGTAGATCAATCTGGAGGTTCCTTCCAATCGATGGCTCATCGAGCCGGCGTGCGCATGTCGCTGCTGTATGATTAAAAAATCGCGACCGTCACGAAAGCTCAGAATCGGCGGCTGAAATGGGCGATTGTGAAGCTGACTGTAACACTTTGTCCATTGCTCTACTTTTCTTTTTACAGGTTTCCAAATTTTTCGTTGATAGCCTAAATCCCCGCGGTAGGCTTGTATCATAAAGCGCATTGATTGGAAAATACGCTGCGGAAACAGCAGCGCCCAATTGGGATGATTGAAAACTGCTCGGATCCGGTACATTTTTGGATTTTGATATATGGGGCTCCCTAATCCCAACCAGAATTTAACGGTCTTGAGCGGTCGATAGGGGAAGACGAAATCAAGATTTTGCATTGTTTCGGCAACATCCTGCTCATCGCTTCCAGGGAAATGAATGATTAAGTTCGAGGCATTGACAATTCCCAGGCTTTCACAGTTTTTCATGATTTCGATATTCTGGATCGGAGTAATTCCTTTATTGAGTTTTTTCAGTAATTTTAAACTAATTGATTCAATTCCTACTTGAACTTCTTGCATACCGGCCCTATGCATGACGTTTAGCTCAGAGCTTGATGTTGTTGTCCGGATTTCTGAAAATAAGCGAAGATCTTTGCCCAAATTGGTTAGTTTTTTGAAGGTTGTCGCAGAAGTCCTTTTCGGCAGCACGTTGTCTGCAAAGAATACCGACAGCGACTTGTATTTGGTGGTCAGATGATCGATTTCTTCCACCACTTGGGATGGTTTTTTCGATCGATATCCTTTCCACTGCAGGTTGAGATTACAAAACGCACATCCCGGTTTTTTCCCCGTTGCGGTTAAACGCTGCCACCAGCAACCCCGTGATGACTCAACCGGTAGGATTGGAATGAAAGCTCTGTTAGAATCAAATGTCTTAAGCGTGTCAAAGTAGTCATCATAGTCTGGAGGCGGAAGGCGGTCCAATGCGTCCATCTGCCAAAAGGATATCGGAGCCTTATTGATTGCGGCCGTTTTTTGTGTCAATATCCCTGCAATTGGCGGCAGGCTTTTTGGATTTGAATTCACTGCCAAATGGCGGATCAATTGATTCAACGGAAACTCCCCTTCGCCACTGACGACGACGTCCACTTCAGGAAAGGTCTTTAACAGATCACCGGCCGTTTCTCCTGAAAATGTTGAACCACCGATGACAATAAGTTGATTGGGATAGCGATCTTTTATTTGCTTTATGAAATACAGCGCCGATGTTACCTGACAGAGCGAGATTGAGAAACCGATCAGCAAAAACTCGTCCCATCTTCGGCGTTCAAAAAACCTATCCGTCGCCTCTTTTACCAGAGCTGAGATATTTTTTAATCCGGCCTTTTTTAATTTTTTCCCGGCTTCACGTTTGAACAGCCTTTCGATTTGTTGAAAATGTTCCGGAAAGAGCAGGGCAGCATAGATGGTTTCCGCGATCCAGGTACGTTCCGCAATTTCATGATACAGCTGATATCCAATCCTTTCCGCAACATTTAAATAAACATGATAGGCCTTAATTGACACGTCCGCCGATTGTGATTGCAAATACGACTTGAGAGTACCCAGCTGAATCGAAGGTCGGCTGTACAGCGGCCAGGGGGTAGAAACCAGCGCCACATTATGTTTTGATTTTTTGGGGTCACATGTCATTAAAACTACACCTTGCCATCCCCATCGTTATATTTTATACATACTCACGAAATATTAAACGTGGACGTTGAGGGATGACGACAAAACCGGATCTAACAGTCAAGATTGGAGGACTTGAACTTCAAAACCCTGTGATGACGGCTTCGGGAACCTTTGGCTATGCCAGGGAATTTGAACATCTGGTTGACTTAAACCGCCTGGGCGCCATCATCGTCAAAGGATTGTCTCTTTCACCTACCAGGGGCAACCCGCCGCCACGAATTGTTGAAACCTCCTGTGGGATGCTCAACGCCATCGGGCTTGAAAATGTCGGCCTTGAAGCCTTTGTAGACAATAAACTGCCGTTCCTGCAGCGTCTCAATCCGCCGATCATTGCCAATATTTACGGCAAACTCGAAGAAGAATACGTGGAGCTGGCCGCGCGCATAGATGATCTTGAAGGCATCGACGCCATTGAAGTCAATATATCATGTCCCAATGTCAAAGCAGGAGGTCTGGCGTTCGGAGTCGATCCCACATCGGCTTTCAGCGTTGTCCAGGGAGTTCGGGAGAAAACCTCCAAACCGCTGATCGTTAAGCTAACTCCGAATGTCTCCGACATCACCGTGATCGCAGGGGCGGTAGAAGATGCCGGAGCTGATTGCCTATCGTTAATCAATACGATTACCGGCTTAGCAATTGACATTGAAACCCGTCGCCCTAAACTCGCCAACGTTACAGGTGGACTCTCCGGACCGGCCATAAAGCCGGTCGCGGTTCGTATGGTTTGGCAGGTGGCGCAAGTTGCTAAAATACCGATCATCGGAATCGGCGGCATCATGAGTGCGGAGGACGCACTGGAATTTTTTATCGCTGGGGCGTCGGCCGTACAGATTGGAACCGCCAATTTTGTCAACCCCTGTGCGACCACCGATATTATCGATGGCATCGAAACGTTTCTCAGGGAAAGAGATATCCCAGGGATTAACACCATCGTGGGGACCCTGGATACGTAAATTTTGGTTTACGATTATCCCGAAAGCTCACGTAAGTTATAGCGGCTTTGGAGATAACCCGCTTCGCAGAGGTGTCAAACTCGCACATAAGGGAGCGTAACAACTACAATCGCTTGAGTAATTCCACACTCCATTCTTCACAGTACGGCAGCTTCTTGAATCGGATTATTTTTTAGATATTCCAACCTGTTTAAGCCGTTGAGAAAGGCCTTCGCGCTGGCCGTAATGATATCCGGATCAGCACCTTTCCCCAGAGCGATCAAACCATTCTCCCTCAAGCGCACGGTGACTTCTCCTTGGGCATCAGTGCCGCCGGTAAGGGCACTGATTGAAAACCTTAGAAGCTCCGATTCTGTGCCGGTTAACTTTGCGATGGTGTTATAAGCCGCGTCAATCGGTCCGTTCCCATAACCGGCGCTTTGCACGGATCTGCCATTTATTTGCAGCTTAACGCTGGCCATCGGCAGAACCGTAGTGCCGGCGGTTACATGTAGATATTCAAGTTGGAAGATCTCAGGTGTCCTCAGGATTCCTTCGGTGACAATCATTTCGAGATCTTCATCCACGACGTGCTTTTTCTTGTCTGCCAGTTCTTTAAATTTAGTGAATACAAGTTTGAGTTCCTCATCGGATAGATCGTAGCCTAGTTGTTTCAGATGGGAACGCAGGGCGTGTCTGCCTGAATGTTTTCCCAGTACAAGCTTGTTGGTACTAAGACCGATGGTCTCTGGCTTCATGATTTCATAGGTCATTGGATTTTTGAGGACACCGTCCTGATGAATGCCGGCTTCATGAGCAAATGCATTGGCGCCGACCACCGCCTTATTCGGCTGGACCATGATTCCCGTGATCATGCTGACCAGACGACTGGTCGGATGAATGTATTCGGTTTTTATGGCGGTGGATGCGGCCATAAAATTTGATCTGGTATGCAGGGCCATGACGACTTCTTCCAGGGAGGTGTTTCCGGCCCTTTCACCGATGCCGTTGATGGTAACCTCCACTTGTCTGGCCCCGGCCCTGATCGCCGAGATGGTGTTGGCTGTCGCCAGCCCCAAATCGTTGTGACAATGGACACTTAATATGGCTTTGTGAATGTTGGAGGTATGTCCGATGACATAGCTGACCAGATCTGCAAATTCATCCGGCACGGCATATCCAACCGTGTCCGGAAGATTTATGGTTGTGGCTCCGGCTTCAATCGCCGCCTCGAAAGCCCGGCAGAGGAAATCTCTATCGCTCCGAGATCCGTCTTCTGCGGAAAATTCAACATTGTCGCTATAAGATTTGGCATATTTGACCGCTTCGACCGCAGCGTTTATGACGTCGGCTCTCGTCATCTTCAATTTGTACTCCAGATGAATATCAGATGTTGCAATAAAGGTGTGGATGCGTGGTTTGGCGGCGTGGCGAATGGCTTGCCAGGCGCGGTCTATGTCGTCTTTTGATGTGCGTGCCAAGGCAGCCACCTCGGTTTTCACGAGCTTGCCGGCAATCTTGGAAACCGCCTCAAAGTCACCTTCAGAGGCTGCTGGAAAACCAGCCTCCAAAACATCGACGCCCAATTTCTCCAGTTGAGTTGCCAGTCTCATTTTTTCGGCGGCATTCATACTGGCACCGGGCGACTGCTCACCGTCTCTTAGGGTCGTATCAAAAATAATTACACGTTCGGTCATGGGTTGCTCCTTCGGTATTCGCTAGTTTCCATCCGAAAATGGCCCTTCTCCCGCATAGGAAACTAATTTCGGTTGAATGGTTACATAGGAATTTGATTTTTTTCACATTCCAATTTGTATCGGTTACGATTGCGCTACTCAACCAAATTCGGGAGCATGGGCCGCAGGAGACCTTCAGTGGCTGCTCCTGCGGCGTATTTACCGTCCTTTTTTATCAATGGTCTACTCCTTACTTGCTGAATATGGGCAACTCTTCCTGTTCGGGAATCTGTCCGCTGCGTATACGTTTTTCATTGGCCAGTTTGTATTGAAAGCTATCCGCCAGTGCTTGCCAGCTGGCTTCAATGATGTCTTCGGATACGCCGATTGTACTCCAGATCTGATCCTGATCCCGCGATTCAATCAAAACCCGGACCCTGGCAGCCGTGCCTCGCGTTCCATCTATGACCCGCACTTTAAAATCTACCAGGCGCATGGTATCAAGGTCGGGAAAAAATCTGTCAAGCGCCTTGCGTAAGGCATTGTCCAGCGCGCTAACCGGCCCGTACCCCTCAGCTGCCGTAATTTCCTGTTTGCCGCCTACGCTTATCTTTACCGTCGCATGGGCGGTGCAGGGCTGTTCTTTATCTTTCTCGATGGTTACTCTGAACGACTCCAGTTCGAATAGGGGGTCGAATTGATCGGTGTATTTTTCCACCAATATTTTAAACGACCCGTCTGCCACGTCAAATTGGTATCCCTGCTGTTCGAGCTGTTTAATTTCAGATACAATTTTCCTGCTGTCATAACCGTTTTGGCCGAGTTCAACACCGAGTTCTTTCGCTTTGTATTCTATATTGCTTTTTCCGGATAGGTCGGAAACCAAAACCCGCCGTCCGTTTCCAACCAATGCCGGATCCATGTGCTCGTACGCCTTGGGAACTTTCATTATTGCACTGACATGGATTCCGCCTTTATGGGCGAACGCGCTTTTGCCGACAAAGGGTCGGTTGTTAAGCGGAACTTGATTGGCCGTCTCACTGACAAAACGGGAAAGCGCTTTTAGTTTCTTAAGGTTTTGATTGGATATGCAGGGCCGTTCCATTTTGAGATGAAGTATCGGAATAATCGATGTCAAGTCGGCATTGCCGCATCGTTCACCGTATCCGTTGACGGTTGCATGCACCATTGCGGCTCCCGAGCGCACGGCGGAGATGGAATTTGCTACTGCCATGCCGCAGTCGTTGTGTGCATGAATTCCAAGCTTTACGCCAGCGTCCGGTTCCCTCGTGAAACTGCAGGTATCGAGAAATTGATAAACGTCGTGGATGATGGCGTCAATTTCAAAGGGCAGGGTGCCTCCGTTGGTATCACAGAGCACCACAAAATCTGCGCCGCCTTCCAACGCGGCGGACACGGTCTTCAGGGCATAATCACTGTTGTGTTTATATCCGTCAAAAAAATGCTCGGCATCGTAAATGACCTCACGTCCTTTCGATTTTAGGAATTTGACGGTATCGCAGATCATTGCCAGATTTTCTTGCAGACTGTTGTTCATCACAGCTTCAACATGCAGATCCCAGCTTTTGCCGAAAATCGCAACGGTCGGTGTCTCACTGGCGAGAAGGGCCTTGAGATTGTAATCTGCATCCGGTTTTATTCCCGGTTTGCGTGTGGACCCGAAGGCAGCCAGGCGGCTGTGTTTAAATTTAACTCGTTTGGCGAGATCAAAAAACTGCATATCCTTTGGATTTGAACCCGGCCATCCACCCTCAATGTAATGGACCCCAATGTCATCCAGCCGCAATGCGATTTTGATTTTCTCCTCCGCTGAAAATGTGATGTTCTCGCCCTGGGTTCCATCTCTCAGGGTAGTATCGTATAGAATAATCGGTTTCATATCCTTCTCCAAGTTATTGGCAAGCGGCATAAAGCATAGGTTTCATGGTGTATTTTGGAATAACCATTCGAATTTTTCGGCGTAGCTCCATGCTCACCGTCTCCTGTTTTCCGGTCTTAATGACCGCACCGTTGACCCCGTTTGCCACATTTCCGAATTTTTTATTTCATCCAGCTCTTTTTGCAGTTTTTCCCGGTAATCCCGGGCACTGTTGGCATCAAGAACCCGCCGGGTCTCCTCACCGGTAATGACTTTTTCATAAAGCTCATCAAAGATAGGCGTCACGGCTTCTTTGAACCTTGGTGCCCAATCCAAGGCTCCCCGCTGCGCTGTAGTTGAGCAATTGGAAAACATCCAATCCATGCCGTTTTCAGCTACGAGTCTGATCAAGCTCTGGGTAAGCTCCTCCACGGTTTCATTAAATGCTTCACTCGGGCTGTGACCGTGTTTGCGTAACAACTGATATTGGGCTTCCATGACTCCGGCCAAGCATCCCATCAATATACCGCGCTCTCCGGTAAGATCGCTGTGCACTTCCTTTTCAAAGGTGGTGGGAAACAGATAGCCGGATCCGACCGCAATGCCAAGCGCCAGAGTCCTTTCTTTTGCATTGCCGGTAAAATCCTGGAATACGGCAAAGCTGGAATTAATGCCGCTACCGTCCAGAAAATTGGTGCGCACGGTTCGGCCGGATCCTTTCGGTGCGACCATGATGACATCGACATTTTTCGGTGGAATAATGCCGGTTTGGTCATTGTAAACAATTCCAAAGCCGTGGGAAAAATAGAGCGCATTGCCTTCATCCAGACACGCTTTAATCTTTGGCCATGTGGCGACCTGGCCGGCGTCCGACAGCAGATATTGAATAACTGTGGCTTTACTGGCTGCTTCTTCCAAAGGGAAGAGCGTCTCCTCGGGGACAAAACCGTCTTCAACCGCCCGGTCCCATGATCTTCCGCCTTTACGCTGCCCCACGATTACATGGATACCGTTGTCCCGCATGTTCAGAGCCTGCCCTGGACCCTGAACACCATATCCTAGGACAGCGATGGTTTCGTTCTGCAGGACGTCCCTGGCCCGTTGTAATGAAAATTCCTCAGATGTAATGACTTCTTCGACCACACCACCGAAATTGAAATTTGCCATCTCATACCTCACGATTTGATAGTTTTAATTTGAACATTTTTGTAATCGGAAATTATTTGGGTTCTCTGTAAAGTGCCAGTGCACCGCTTCGGGCTATTTTCTTGATTCCCATGGGCTTCAAAAGATTCAACAGGGCAGTTAATTTGCCTTCATCTCCTGTTACCTCAATAATGTAATGCTCAAGACCGACGTCAATGACCTTGCACCTGAAAATATCTACAATTCGCAGTATTTCGGCACGAAATTCCGGCTTGGCCCTGACACAAATCAATGCCATTTCTCGTTTGACGGCTTTGGGCCCGGTCATATCCCGAAGTTTAATAACGTTGATCAGCTTTCTCAGCTGCTTTTCTATCTGTTCAATCACTGGCGGATTGGCTTTGGTAACAATTGTAATCCTGGAAACTTTTGGATCCATAGTTGCTGCAACACACAGACTTTCAATATTGAAGCCTTTACCGCTGAACAACCCGACCACCCGGGAGAGGACTCCCGGTTGATTGTCCACCAGCATGGTCATAATGTGTTTTTCTTCTTTCATTTTGTCACATCTATCACATAAAATAATTAAGTTCTAGACAAGTAACATCTCGGTAATCGGAGCTCCGGCCGGCACCATAGGATAAACGCCTTCCTCTTTTTCGACAATAAAATCCATGATTACCGGTTGTGTGCTTGCAAGACCCTCTGATAGCACCGATTCCACCTCTTCAGGTTTCGTCGCTCTGAGCCCCATTGCTCCAAACGCTTCGGCAAGCTTTACGAAATCAGGAGAGTGATCCAATGAAGTACATGTATAGCGTCTGTCGTAAAATAATTCCTGCCACTGCCTTACCATGCCGAGATATCCGTTGTTTAAAATGACGACCTTGATCGGTAAACAGCATTGTACGGCGGTAGCCATTTCCTGGATGTTCATCTGTATGCTGCCGTCGCCGGCAATGTCGATCACCATTTTATCCGGACGGGCGATCTGGGCGCCAATTGCAGCTGGAAGCCCGAATCCCATACATCCCAAGCCCCCTGAGGTAATAAAATGGTTCGGTTGATCAAAGTAATAGTACTGAGCAGCCCACATTTGATTCTGTCCCACTTCAGTCGTAATTATGGCCTGGCCCTTGGTCAGTTCCCAGAGCTTTTCGACCACATATTGGGGCTTGATTGCATCTTCCTGGTTGTAGGCCAGAGGTTTGGTGCTTTTCCATTGATCTATTTGGGCAAACCAGTCTTTGCGTTGTTCTTTAAGATTCCCCAACTCAACGTCATCGATCAGCCGATTCAGGTGCTGGAGGCTGACCCTGCAATCTCCTACCACAGGAATACTCACCGGAATGTTTTTTCGAATAGAGGTTGGATCGATATCAATATGAACAATTTTGGCTTGGGCGGCAAATGCGTCGGTTTTTCCGGTAACTCGATCATCGAAACGGACGCCGACGGAAATCAGCAAATCGCAAGCTGCCGTGCACATGTTGGCTCGGTAGGTCCCGTGCATCCCGATCATGCCCAGCGATAAGGGATCGGAGCCCGGAAAGGCTCCCAATCCCATCAAAGATGTGGTCACCGGTATTTGAGCTTTGTGAGCAAATTCGGTAAGTTCTTTAGCTGCTTTTGAAAGAATAATCCCTCCGCCAGCGAAGATAACGGGTCGTTTAGAACGTTCTACAAGCGATATGATTCTTCCTAATTGCTTCATGTTAGGACTATATGTGGGATTGTATGATTTAAGCCGAACATCTTTTACAGGCGTATAATCGATGGATGTGTTGGCCACATCTTTGGGTATATCTACCAGAACCGGACCCGGACGACCGGATTGGGCCAAGAAAAAGGCTTCTTTGATGGTTTTGCCGAGTTCTTCAGTTGAATTTACCAAGTAATTGTGTTTGGTACATGGCCGGGTTATGCCCACGATGTCTACTTCCTGAAAGGCGTCGTTGCCGATGAGGTGGGTGGGGACTTGACCGGTGAGCACAACTAAAGGTATGGAGTCCATATAGGCCGATGCAATTCCAGTGACCGTATTGGTGGCCCCCGGCCCTGAAGTCACCAGGCATACGCCCACTCGACCGCTGGCACGGGCGAAGCCGTCTGCCGCGTGCACCGCGCCTTGCTCGTGGCGGACCAAAACGTGGCGAATGTCTGTCCTGGATAGAGCATCATATATGTCAATGACAGCCCCACCCGGAAATCCGAATATCGTGTCAACACCTTCATCCTTGAGAACGTCAATCAAAATTTGTGCACCGGTCATTTTCATAGTTTTTCCTTTAAAAAAAAATCCGTTACCGGCCCTCGGGGCTGATAACGGATTTTTTAGCTTATGTTGTACGATGCGGTTATGCCATTACCAACCCCTGCCCTCATCACCGATGAGGACGAGTAGAATGCTAATAAGGCAGTTAATGGCAATAACGTTATTCATAATTGGTACCGATTAATGATTCTGGGATGCAATAACGCGACCAAAAGAGATTGTCAAGCTTTTTCTTTGAATCCACAACCATCCGTAAGGCAGGTGATAAATGTTCCCTGCTTTTTAGTGGTTTTTTCAACTAAGAATTTGGCGCCACATGCGGGGCATTCACGATTGATCGGCTTGTTCCAAGTGGCAAACGTGCAGTCCGGGAAACGGTTGCAGCCATAAAATGTTTTGCCGCGCTTCGATCTTCGTTCTACAATCTCACCGGTGCATCCCTCCTCCGGGCACTGGACACCAATGGATTTGCCCGATCCGTTCGAATTCAGGGAGTGGGTATTTTTACACTCCGGATAACCGCTGCAGGCGAGAAAATCTCCGTATCTTCCCCGTTTCACAACCATCGGTTTGCCGCATTTTTCGCAGGCTCTGTCCGAAAGTTCTTCCTCGGTATGTTCTACGGGATGAATGGATCCTTTTTCATCCCGGGTATAGTCACTTGAATAGGTGCAATCAGGGTAGCCGCTGCATGCCAGAAAATGCCCGTTTTTGCCAACCTTAATACGAAGTGGTTTACCGCATTGAGAGCAGTTCAGATCGGTGCGCACCCCTACTCCTTTAACACTCAACATTCCTTCGGTTGCTGAGTCTAGAACTTTTTTAAATGGAGAATAGAAGCGATTCAACACTTCCAGAGATGCGATTTCTTCAGATTCCACCCGATCTAAATTTTCTTCCATTTTGGCAGTAAATTCAACGTCGAATATCTCTGGAAAATTTTCTACCAGAAGATCATTTACAATAAAACCGAGTTCGGTCGGCCTGAAGTATCCTCTGATCAGGTTCACATATTCTTTCGTCTGAATGGTTGATAAAATGGTCGCATACGTACTGGGTCGGCCAATGCCGTTTTCTTCCAGTTCTTTTACCAGTGAGGCTTCCGAAAATCTCGGTGGCGGCATTGTGAAATGCTGCTTCGGATCCAGTCTGTCGAGTTTGAGAATCGTGTCTTCGATCATATTCGGTAATTTTGGCTTTTTCTGTTCGGATTCACTTTCAATTTCGTCATCCACTGACATATAAAGTGCCATAAAGCCCGGAAACTTAACAGTTGATCCGCTCGCTGTAAACAAATAAGCTCCGGCCTTTATCGAAACTGATACCCGATCGATCAGTGCTTGAGCCATTTGCGAAGCCACAAATCGTCGCCAAATCAGCCGGTACAGCGCCAATTGTTCTTTTGATAAATAGGCTTCCACCTTTTCCGGCGTGTTGAATACCGAGGTGGGGCGAATGGCTTCATGAGCGTCCTGCACTTTTTTCTTGTTCTTGAAAAATCTCGGCTTTGACAGGGCATATGGCTTACCAAAGTGATCCAGAATCAGCTGGTGCGCCTCTGCAGCTGCCTCAGCAGCAATCCGTGTGGAATCCGTTCGCATGTAAGTGATCAGACCCACCGGTTCACCGGGGCTCAGTTCGACGCCCTCATACAATTGCTGGGCGATTACCATTGTTTTGCGCGCACTATATCTTAATTTTTGAATTGCCTCCTGTTGCAGTTTGCTCGTTGTAAAGGGGGGGAGTGGATTTTTTTTGGTGGTCTTTTTTTGAACCTTTTCGACAACAAATTGACTCTCCTTCAACTCCAGCAATATGTTGTCGGCTGTTTTTTGATTCGGAATCTTTATTTTGTGGTTGTTTTTTTTGACAAGCTTGGCCGTAAAGGGTGGTGGATTGTCGCTTTCAAGATGCGCAGTTATCGACCAGTACTCCTGCGGCACAAAAGCCTGAATGGTCCGTTCTCTCTCACAAATAATTCTTACGGCTACGGACTGAACTCTACCCGCGCTAAGCCCGCCTTTTACCTTTCGCCACAGCAATGGTGATATCTGGTAACCGACGAGTCGGTCAAGAATTCGTCGCGCTTGCTGAGCTTCGTATTTATTGCGGTCGAGACGTTCGGGAGAGGCTATTGCTTTCCGAATGGCATCTTTTGTTAATTCGTGAAAAAGCACTCGATGAAAATTTCGACCTTTTTTTTTGAGCACCTCGGCGGTGTGCCAGGCGATGGCTTCTCCCTCCCGGTCCGGATCGGGAGCCAGATAGATATCATTGGCATCGGCAGCGGCGTGCTTTAAATTTTTGATGACTTTTTGTTTGCCGGGGATATATTTATATTTTGGTTTAAAACCATCCTCCACATCAATACCCATTTCCTTGTTCGGGAGATCCTTGATGTGACCAACGGTTGCCGCAACATTGTATCGGTTGCCGAGATATTTTTTTACGGTTCTGACTTTCGTGGGTGATTCTACGACAACTAACGGTTTGCTCACTGTTTCTCCTTATAAGAAACGTCTATAATACGTTCATCGGTAATCTGAATTATCCATCTAGACTGAAAAAAGCTTGCCTGGTGACTGATGCACAACTCCCTTTAATTCCAATTGCAACAGTATGCTTGAAAGCTTTCCAGGTTCCATGCACAATTTGCGAACGAGATCGTCTATATGAACCGGATAGGGTTCAAGCGCTTTATAAACCTGGATCTCGTCGGCGGTCAGGGTTTCGAAACGCTCTTCCGTTTTGGCGGTGCGGGTTTGGCTTGAGACCCTGCGGGTCTGAATGAACGGACTTAACTCATCCACAATATCCTGGACATGTTCCACGAGTTTAGCCCCCTGTTTTATCAGTGTATGGGTTCCGGTGCTTTTAAAAGACTGAATACTGCCAGGCACTGCAAACACTTCCCGATTCTGCTCGGCAGCCAGGCGAGCGGTAATCAGAGATCCACTTTTCTTGGTGGCCTCGACCACAACCGTTCCGAGAGACATCCCGCTAATAATTCGGTTTCGAATGGGAAAGTTATGGGCCTCGGGTTCGGTCGTAAGCGGAAATTCTGATACTACAGCGCCGTTGTCGGATATCCGGTGGAATAGCTTTTTATTTTCTGCCGGATAAATTTTTTCCAAACCGCTACCCAAAACGGCAATTGTGGTTCCTTTCCCGGACAACGCACCTTCGTGAGCCGCCGTATCAATACCGATCGCCATTCCGCTGACTACGCTTAAACCAAGTGCGGCCAAATTCCTGCACAACCTTTTGGTAGTTGTCATTCCATACCCCGTCGCATTCCGGGATCCAACCACTGCAATTTTCCGATTCGTAGCATCCAATTGGCCGTATACGTACAAGTAGGGCGGCGGATCCGGAATTTCGCGCAACAGCTGGGGATAATCTGGATCCATCATGGTCACTATCCGATATCCTTTTTGTGTCACCCGATCGAGCTCCCATTTTACTTTTTGAGGCAATCTATGATTTAGGATGGCTCCAGCTACGCGTTTCGTTACGCCATCTACCCGCAGGAGTTGATCTTCAGATGCCTTCAAAACGTGGTCAGGGGAGTTAAAGCATTCGACCAGACGCTTAAAAAGTAAATTTCCCACCCCCGGTACACTTTTCAAATAAAACCATGGCAAAATGTTATTCATATGGGGAGAGTTTATTTCTTCTGCTGCCGACTCTGCCAGGCCAACAGGATTGGACTTGCCACGAAAATTGATGAATAGGTGCCAACCAGCACACCGATGATCAACGCGAAAGCAAAGTCATGAATAATCCCGCCGCCAAGAAAATACAAAGTGACCACTACGAAAAGGGTTGTCAATGAGGTTAAAATTGTGCGGCTAAGGGTTTCATTAATACTGCGGTTCAGAATAACCTCCAGCGGATTTTTATGATATCTCCTTAAATTTTCACGAATTCGGTCAAAAACAATAATCGTGTCGTTTAATGAATAGCCGATAATGGTCAGCAAGGCCGCAATGATCGGCAGGGTGAACTCCTTGTTAAATATGGAAAAGATGCCCACGGTTATCGTGACGTCATGGATCAGGGCGACGATGGCTCCCATGGCATATTTAAGTTCCAAAAACCAGAAAAGAATCAATGATACAATTAGCGCCGTAACGATCAAAAAAGGAATGCTGACATCAAAAAGCTTGAAGATATATACGGCGCCGATTAGGGCTGAAGCCACAACTCCGCTCAGAATCCATTTTAGCTCAAACCGCCCCGATATATAGATCGTTATGAACAGCAGGGCATAAAACATGGCAAATAGGGCTTTTTCACGCAAGTCTTCACCCACCTGGGGGCCAACCATCTCAACTCGACGAATTTCCACCTCAACCCCGGTGGCCGAATTCAGCGCTTTTTCCACATCTGAAGAAAATCTTTCTCCTGTCGCGGCCGTGCTCTCCGTCCGTATTAAATATTCATTGGCTTGCATGTCACCAAATTGCTGTACAGATGATTTGCTCAGAGCAATATTCTGAAGCCCGGCCTTTATATCTGCTATCTTAGTGGGGGTAAGAAACTTTGCCTGAATAAGGGTACCGCCGGAAAAGTCGATACCTAATTTTGGACCTTTATGCACAATAAGTGAGATCACACTGACGACAATCATAGCAATAGATACACCGAACGCAATCTTGCGTTTACCGATAAAATTTATATTGATGTCGGGCTTGATAAACTGCATTGAATATCCTCTCATTGAGTTAACCGGCTATATATTCTGGTGAGTGCTGGCCAGAAATCCACATCTTCGGTTATATACTCAGCGTTTTAACCTTTCTATTCATAAAAATATAATCGAAAATTAAGCGTGACAGAATTAAGGCGGTAAACAGACTGGAAATGACTCCCAGGCTCAGCGTCACGGCAAAACCCTTCACCGGTCCCGTTCCGAACTGAAAGAGAACGAGTGCGGCAATCAACGTGGTCACATTCGCGTCTAAAATAGTCAAGGTTGCGCGTTCGTACCCGGCATCGACGGCGGCCCTCGGCGTTCTGCCGATCGATATTTCTTCTCTGATACGCTCAAAAATAATGACGTTGGCATCTACTGCCATCCCGATAGTTAGGATGATTCCGGCAATTCCGGGAAGTGTGAGGGTTGCCTGGAACCCAGCTAAACCCGCAGCGATCAAAACAATATTGAGAATCAGGGCAATATCGGCAATCAGACCGGCCCCTTTGTAGTAGAGAATCATGAAAACGACGACAAAGATACCGCCGATGCACATGGAAATGAGGCCTTTTCTTATAGAATCAGCTCCGAGAGAGGGACCGACAGTTCGTTCTTCCAGTATATCTACCGGTGCCGGCAGGGCACCTGCGCGCAGTACAATAGCGAGGTCACGTGCTTCCTCGGTCGTAAAGCGTCCCGTAATTCGTGCTTGACCACCGGCAATCTTTTCCTGAATTACCGGTGCAGAATACACGTTGTTGTCCAATACAATCGCCAGGCGCTTGTTGACGTTGTCACCGGTTATTCTCTCAAAGATGCGAGCTCCCTTTTTGTCAAAATTAATCGATACATACGGTTCATTGTATTGGGAGTCGATCTGGACGCGTGCATCCGTGAGATAGGCGCCGGTCAACAGGGTGCGTTTTTTAAGAAGAAACGGTGTTTTGATCGATCGCCGAGTAGCCGGGTCTTCTTCAACTTTATAGAGTATTTCTGTGCCCGGTGGCGCATTTCCTTTCAGTGCCGCTTCCACGGATTGGGTATCATCCACCAGTTTAAATTCCAAAAGGGCTGTTTTGCCGATTAGATCCTTGGCCCTTTGGGTATCTTTGATACCCGGGAGCTGAATCAGTATCCGATTGTCTCCCTGGCGCCGAATATCCGGTTCGGATACCCCAAACTGATCAATCCGATTGCGGATCGTCTCAAGGGCCTGGTCCACGGCGAGTTTCTTTATATGATCGGCGTCCCTGTCGGGAAGATCCATAACGATCGTCAGTGTACCATCGCTTTTAGATTCCGACAGCATCCGTAGATCCTTGAAGTCATCATCAAGTAACGCTTTAAATTTTTCAATATTTTCTTCTTTTTTAATTTGGGCCGAGATTTTGGCGTTTTCAATCTGATCCACAGAAACATGACGGATGCGGTTTTTCTTGAGAAGCTCTCGAATTTCCTGAGAAATACGCTCCGCAGTACTTTTTACGGCCTTATCGGTATCAACTTCCAAGACCAAGTGCATGCCGCCTTGAAGGTCTAGTCCGAGATTTATCTGCTTGTGAGGCCACAGCGCTGGTTTCAAGCTCGGAAGGAGGTAAATAACAGCCGTCACCATAACGGCAAAAACTAAAACTAGTCTCCAAGAAATAGTCTTCAATGATCTGGTCCCTTTTTCATTCAAAAAGTAACGGGTTCATCGGTCACACGAAAGCCCCAGATAATTTGCGAAATGGTCCATTGGCCAGGGGGTTAATGGGTCAAGCCGTTGCCGGTGTTGCCTGCGAAACAGCCATCCCGCAAAACCAAATTGAGCCAACCACCGTTTAACGAAATTGTATGGGGCTATGGGATATTGATTCCACGGAATCGTGAAATTATTTTTTCTGAGGCTGACTCTGCGAGGCCGGTTGAACTAAACTGGCAACATTCCCGCGGGCAACTTTAACGCGTACTTTATCTGCGATTTCGACTGTCAACGTCGCGTCATCCATTCCCGTAACCCGGCCGTGGAGCCCGCCGCTGGTGATGATTCGATCTCCTTTCTTAATGTTGGAAATCATTTGCCGATGCTCTTTGGTACGCTTCTGCTGAGGACGAATCAGCAGAAAATAAAATATAACAAACATCAAAATTAACGGGATAAACCCCGTAAATCCGGCGGCGCCTTCTCCTCCAGCGCCCCCTGTACCCATTGCATATGCGATGTTAAACAAGATTTAACCTCCTTCCAGGCCGTTCCCTGCTGTAATATGATATTCTATTTATTTGCCGGTGACAATTGTTTTAAACGCGTCTTTACGCGTTTATATCCGTGCGGCATGTATATAGCCTTCTCAGGATCCTTGGTCTGCATGAACCGTTTAACGGAAAATGGCGCTGATATACTTTAAAAGATCGATTTCGTCAAATCTTTATTGATTTTTTTTTATTCACCGTAAATAATCTTACTATCACCGGGCATCATTGAGTGGTCCGCCTCAATTTCCACATTGAGATCGCGCCTGATTTCCAAATCTACAAGTTCACGTCGCTTCTTGTTCAGGAGGTATTCGGCAACTTCAACCGGAACAATCCCTCTTACACGGGGAGCCTTTTCTTTAATTGTTTCCAGGCTCAACTTGCGAAGAAATCCGATACCCAATTTTTCCGGGGAGGGGACCAGCCCTTTTCCTTGACAATACCTGCAGGGAAGGTAGCTACCGAATTCAATGGATGGATGAATCCGCTGCCGTGACATTTCCAGCAGTCCAAATTTTGAAATTTTTCCCACTTTTGTACGTGCTTTATCATCCTTTACATGGTTTCTGAGCGTACGTTCGACGTCCGCCCGGTGATTGGGAGCCTTCATATCAATAAAATCAATCACTATCAGCCCGCCTAAGTCTCGCAAGCGCAATTGGCGCGAAATTTCCTCGGCAGCCTCAAGATTAGTTAGAAATGCCGTTTGCTCAATTGATTTTTCATGGGTTGATTTACCTGAATTGACATCGATGGAGACCAGCGCTTCCGTCTGTTCGATCACAAGGGTGCCACCGGATTTCAAACTAACCCGATTCTCAAATATTGAAGCGATTTGATCTTCAAGCTGAAATTTGGAGAAAATAGGTTTCGCACCTCTATAGTGTTTAACGATTTTGCCGTGTCGGCGGGAAAATAGCTTTATGAAATCTCTGACCTCATGATACACACTGTCATCGTCAATGAGTATTTCCGATACTTCCGGGGTAAACGAATCGCGAATCGATCGAATCACGAGGTGTCTTTCTTTGTAAAGCAGCGCGGGAGCTTTTACCTCCATCACCCGATCCTTGATTTTCTTCCAAAGTCGCAGAAGGTATCTTAAATCCCTCGAAAGTGAAGTTTTGTTTGCATTTTCGGCCGCGGTGCGAACAATAATCCCGAAATCTTCAGGGATGTCTAATCCAGCGATAATATCTTTTATTCGATTGCGTTCATCCTCGGTTTCAATTTTGCGGGAAATCCCCTTCGTATCGCTTCCCGGCTTTAATACCATATATCTTCCCGGCAAAGAGATTAAGGTCGTCAACATCGCCCCTTTTTTCATAAAGGGATCCTTGATCACCTGCACTAATACTTCCTGTCCACGTTTCACTATACTGTCTATGGTGTGATTCCCTTCATCCGGGTCCCAATAATAGTCACTGTGAATTTCATGTTTTTGTAAAAACCCATGACGCTCAGCTCCATAATCGACAAAGACAGCTTGCAAACTGGGCTCTATGCGGGAAATGGTTCCTTTATAAATATTGCCGTGAGTTATTTCCTTCAAGCTGCTTTCAATATGGAATTCTTCAAGTTTGTTTTTCTTAACTTTAGCAACTCGACATTCTTCGGGATCCACAGCATTGATTAGGATTTTAACACTCATACATTTTTATCCTTGCTATTCCTTTGATAAAGATACTATTTAAACTGACCTCGCCAGACATGTTGCGGTCCATTTATAACTATAGATTATATCATGTTTGAATATGAAATTGAGCAAAACAAGTCAATCGATTTCTGGCTCGGCAATGGTGGCAAGTTGGCCAAATCCTTAGCTATCATCTCTCCTGATTGAGATTATCTAACGGCTCCGATGGGCGTAACGTACAGTTCTCATGGAGTGGATTGTCGGATTTGTTGCTTGTATTATATTACATTTTATTTTATTTGAGATTCTCGTTTACTGAAAAAAATGGAAGAGATAACGAATGAATAAAAAATACGATCCGAAGGAAATTGAGTCCAAATGGCAAAAGCAATGGGAGAAATGGGATTTATTCAAAGTAACGGAGGATCCTGACGTCCCTAAATATTATCTCCTTGAAATGTTTCCCTATCCATCGGGGAATATACATATGGGACATGTCCGCAACTACACGATTGGTGATGTGGTTGCCCGGTACAAACGTGCGCGCGGTTTTAATGTCCTGCACCCCATGGGATGGGACGCATTCGGCATGCCGGCTGAAAATGCGGCTATCGCCCATAACACTCATCCGGCCAAATGGACCTATGCAAATATCAATGCCATGCGATCTCAACTTAAACGTCTGGGATTTAGCTATGATTGGGATAGGGAACTCGCGACATGTGCCCCTGAATATTATCGCTGGGAGCAGTGGCTATTTTTGAAAATGTACGAGAAAGGCATGGCATACCGCAAAGAATCATTTGTGAATTGGTGTGAGACCTGCCAGACGGTGCTGGCCAATGAGCAGGTTGAAGCCGGGATGTGTTGGCGCTGCGCCCAGCAGGTTCGCCAGAAAAAACTGTCCCAATGGTTTTTTAAAATTACGGATTATGCCGAAGATCTCTTGCTATACTGCGATAGCTTGCCGGGTTGGCCCGAAAAAGTGATCACGATGCAAAAAAATTGGATAGGTAAAAGCGTGGGCGCGGAAATCCGATTTCCGATCGAAGGCATGGATGCGGTGATTCCGGTCTTTACTACGCGACAAGATACGGTATTTGGTGCCACATTTATGGTATTGGCCCCGGAACATCCAATGGTGAACCGGCTTTCCAGGGGAACTTCGCAGGAGCAGGCAGTTGCCGAGTTTGTGGAGAAGATATCCTTGCAGGATCGTTCGTCCCGTTCCATCGAGGACTATGAAAAGGAAGGTGTATTTACCGGCGCCTACTGTATCAACCCTTTCAGCGGGAGACGAATACCGATTTACACGGCCAACTTTGCTTTGATGGAATATGGTACCGGGGCGGTTATGGCCGTACCGGCTCATGATCAGCGCGATTTTGATTTTGCTAAAAAATACGATCTGGACATCATTGTCGTTGTCAAGCCCAAAGATCTAGATTTTGACGCGATAACGATGACTGAAGCCTATGTGGATGAAGGCATTATGATCAATTCCGGTCAATTTGATGGACTGGAGAATAAGAAAGCCCTTGATGAAATCGCTTTTTATTTAGAAAAACAGAATCTTGGTAAACGAGCCGTGAGCTACAGATTGAGGGATTGGGGCATATCCCGACAGCGATATTGGGGAGCTCCCATCCCGATGCTTCATTGTGATTCATGCGGCATCGTACCGGTACCGGAAAAGGATCTACCGGTTATTCTGCCGGAAGATGTGGATATTCTGGAAGGTGGCAAATCACCGCTTCCCGAGTTAGATGAGTTCATTATGGTGGCCTGTCCGCGTTGCCATAAATCCGGCGCCAGAAGAGAAACCGATACGATGGATACCTTTGTCGAATCCTCCTGGTATTTTGAACGATATTGCAGTCCGCGATGTGATACCCATATGTTTGATCGGGATGCCGTTGATTACTGGATGCCTGTGGACCAGTATATCGGAGGGGTTGAGCATGCCATTTTGCACCTGTTGTATTCCAGGTTTTATACCAGGGTGTTGAAGGATCAAGAGCTGGTAAAGTTTAAGGAACCGTTTACCAATTTATTAACCCAAGGTATGGTCTGCAAAGAGACGGTGTCCTGTTCTGAACACGGCTTCCTCTTGCCGGAAGAAACCGAAAGCCGAGACGGCAACCGCCGCTGCAAAATATGCAATCGGCAGGTGGCAGTGGGTCGGGTTGAGAAAATGTCCAAGTCTAAAAAAAACGTGATCGATCCCAACATCCTGCTCGACAAGTACGGTGCCGATACCACACGCTTTTTTTGTCTTTTTGCGGCTCCTCCGGAGCGTGATTTGGAATGGAGTGAACAGGGTGTTGAAGGCGGGTTCCGTTTTTTAAACCGTGTCTGGCGTTTGGCGGCGGAAATGATGGAATCCATCAGGGATGTGAAACCGTTTGAAGAAAATCCCGACAGGTTGAGTAGTGAAATGAGGGAGCTTTACAAAAAAACCCACCAGACGATTCACAAAGTCACCCGGGATATCGAAGACAGATTTCATTTCAATACTGCTATAAGTGCGGTTATGGAATTGTTTAACGTCACGAGCGGTATTGACACGGATCATATCCGCACGGAGGATCTCGCGGTGGTGAGACTGGCCGTGGAATCTCTCATCCGGTTATTGTCGCCGATTGTACCTCATTTTGCGGAAGAGCTGTGGAGCGCCCTTGGATATCAGACGAGTGTTCTGTTGGCCCCATGGCCATCATATCGCGAGGATGCATTGGAAAAGGACGAATTGGTGATTGTGGTTCAGGTTAATGGTAAACTTAGAAGTCGATTCCAGGTCGCAGCCAATACGGATGAAGAAATAGTAAAATCAACCGCCTTAGCTGATGAGCGGGTGCAGAAGTTTATCGCCGGCAAAGAGATTCGGAAAGTCATTGTCGTGAAGGATAAGCTCGTCAATATCGTGGTTTAGATTGCATTCTAGGAGAGACCATTGCGCAAGAAACAGAGCATCGTCCAAATTCTTTTAATCTGGTTAGTGTTATTCGGATGTGGTTATCGATTTGCCGGCACCGGAGCATATCCTGAAGGTGTGGAATCCATATTTGTGGAAGTGATGGAAAATCGTTCATCTAAAACCGGGGTGGAAAGAATTGTTACGAATCAAATTATTTTTGAATTTACACGGCAGCGCGAAAAGAGCCTCTCCAGCACACCGGAAACCGCCGATGCGGTTTTAAAAGGGGTAATTGTAACCATTAGAACCCAAACGATCTCAAGGGTTGGTCAGGAGGTTGCCAATCAGCGTGAAGCTGTCATGACTCTTGACATGAAGCTTGTCAAGAAAGACGGTGAAGTTATTTGGGCGCTCAAGGGACTAAGAGATCGAGAAGCGTATGATGTATCCAATGTCAGTAAAATTGAGACGGATCAAAATGAAGCCCTGGCAATTACGAGGATGTCTGAACGGCTATCGGAGAGAATTTTTAGTCGATTAACCGATGATTTCTAACCCAGCTGTCTGCTTGAAAAATAGAATGGGTTACAGGATATGTGGTCCGATTTTTTTCCTGCAACCCATTTCTGTATGCGCGTGTGGAGTTAAGCGTTGATCGTATTGACCAGCTTGGTGAGGCGCGATACTTTTCTGGCAGCCGTTTTTTTGTGAATAGCACCTTTTTTAGCAGCGTTATCTATTGTTGATTTGGCCGCGTCGAGCGTCTTCTTCGCCTCTTCGACGGATGCGTCTTTCACCGCAAGCCGCACGTCCTTGGTGATGTTTTTGATTCTAGTTTTCGTTGCTTTATTACGCAAACGTTTCGTTTCGTTCTGACGAGCACGTTTTAATGCGGATTTGTGGTTTGCCACCGAGTAGACTCCTTTTCTGAAATATTTTAAAACTTTTTAGTTATTATATTATAATTCACCTGTCAAGGAAATATTCCTTTTTCACTGTCTTTGTGCTGAACTGATTTATGATCGAACACAATTTAGCATGTCTGAGAATTATAGGGTATTAAAAGCTGCCGGAGTTGTTGGATCGGCAACGCTATTGAGCCGCATTTTGGGATTTATTCGCGATGCGGTGATCGCATGGTACTTCGGGGCTGGATTTAGCTCAGATGCGTTTATTGCCGCATTTCGAATTCCCAACCTTCTACGCAGACTTTTTGCCGAGGGTTCCTTAAGCTCTGCTTTCATTCCTGTCTTTTCGGAATATGTTGTTAAGCAAGGTCAAACAGACGCGTTTAAATTGGCTCGATCAGCCTTAAAGTTCCTATCGGTCTTTTTGGCTATTGTGGCCATTATCGGTGTACTGCTGGCACCGTGGATTGTTCGCATTATAGCTCCCGGTTTTGGCGAGGGTAAACTCGCCCTGACCGTCACCTTGACTCGCATCATGTTTCCTTACATACTCTTTATCGGCCTCGTTGCACTGTGTATGGGAATTCTGAATGTGTTGGGTCATTTTGCAGCGCCGGCTCTTGCCCCGGTGTTATTGAACCTTTCCATAATTGGATCGATATTTATTATATCTCCTAAACTGGCGACACCGGTACTCGGACTTGCCCTGGGGGTATTAATCGGGGGCGTTCTTCAACTTTTGGTTCAACTTCCGTTTCTGGTGCGGATGGGCTTTCGCTTCTGGGAAAAAACAAAATTTGTTCATCCGGGATTGAAGCGAATAGGCGTGCTACTTCCGCCCATCATATTGGGTGGGGCTGTTTATCAAATTAATATTCTTTTTGGTACACTGCTGGGGTCGTTGCTGTCCGAAGGCAGCGTCACCTATCTTTATTTCGCAGATAGACTGGTTCAATTCCCTCTCGGTATTTTTGCCATCGCGGCGGCCACTGCCGTTCTTCCGAGGCTATCACATCAGGCAGCGACTAACGATATAAATGGTCTCAAACAGACCTTTAGTCACTCGATTAAATTTGTATTTTTTATCACTATTCCGGCTATGGTAGGGCTTATCATCTTAAGAGAACCGATTGTGGCCCTTCTGTTTCAGCGGGGTGAATTCGATGCTACGGCGACTCGCTTGACGGCCGAGGGTCTTCTGTATTATTGTATAGGTCTGTGGGCATTCTCGGCGGTTAGAATCGTTACAGCCACATTTTTTGCGTTGCAGGACACTCGAACTCCCGTGCAGACGGCTGCCGTGTCAATACTTGCCAATGTGCTGTTGGGGATCATTCTGATGAAACCGCTGGATCACGGCGGTCTGGCCCTGGCGACTTCCCTAGCCTCGATTTTGAATCTTGGGCTTCTTGTTCGCGCGTTGAGTAGGAAGCTGGGTTCTTTGGGGTGGCGAAGTATTGCTTATTCTATTTGCAAAACATCGATATGTTCGCTAATAATGGGATTAGGGGTGTGGGGGTCGACCCTGTTTATTGTTCCGACTGACAATCGGACGCTTTTGAACCTATTTTTGAGTGTTGGAGGTTGTATTGCAACTGGTCTTTGCATTTACGGTGTGTTTTCTTTTGTTATAAAGAGTCCGGAACTGGATAGCGTTATGGCTGAAGTCAAAAAAGGCATCGGGAAAAAATGACAAAAAAACAACGTATCCTTCTGTCTGTTGCTGTTATTTTACTTCTATCGCTGCTGTTTTTTACCGTTACCAGTGAACATGGATTTGTTGACCTACAGATCTTAACCAAAGAACAGAATAGATTGATTAACGAAAACAGACGAATCATTATGGACAATCGTTCGATCGGGGTCGAAATCGAACGGTTAAAACATGATCCGGAGTATATAGAAAATATCGCCAGACAGGAACTTGGTATGATCGGTGAAAATGAAGTGATCCTAAAGCCCCGGAAATCGTTGGATCGCAGAGTAAAACAGGTCGAGTGAACCTACGTGAGATGAGGTAAAAACTTCCCTCCCATTAACGACTGTCTGCCCGGAGTGAACGCATGAAGCGGGAAATAGAGGTGTATACAGAGACGATGGCACGCGTGTATGCCTCGCAGGGCCATTGGGTAAAAGCGGCCAACGTCTATCGCCATTTGCTTGAAGGAGAACCGGATCGCCACGATCTTGCCGATGCCCTCGCTGAAGCTGAACAAATGGTAAAGGAAGTTGGGCAAAAAAGCCCGGATGATCTCGTGCCTCTGTTTCGAGAGTGGATAGAACTCCTTTTCAAACATGAAAAGTTTCAAAGACTGAGTCGTATGAGGAACAAGCTGAAAATGGCTTCTAAATGAGATTGGTGTCTATTGCGAGCCGCTGTCTTTCGACTTTTCAAGACTGAAGACCTCCGACGTGTCACCCTGTGAAAAGAAGACCGCTTTTATCCGTTTGGTCGAACTGCCCTCAACTTTAACTCGCCCATCTTTTCGATACAGCGTAATTTTAGAGCCGGTAATCGAATTTTTGCCACTGGTGACCTTTGAATTTTCACCGGTTAAGACGATAGTCATAGATTCCGTATTATACTCGACCTCGTCGGTTTCGGCATAATATTGTTCCGTGGTTATTTTCACATTTCCCTGGGCAATGATTTTATTTATCTTCTCCTCACCGCTGCTTTTCTCTTCAGGATTCACCAAATTCCCTTCATAGTATATCCTCAGGCGGTCGGAGTTGATTGTAAATTTGCCCTGATTTGCTTTCACATTCCCGGAAAATTCAGCGAATTTTTCCTGATTGTTTGAAATCAGCTTGTCGGCCGTAATCTGAATAGGATCATTTGCAGGTGCTGATTCGGATTTACCGGAATTGGATTCTTCGGCTCCCGAGGCTGTAAAATGAGCCCGGCATATTGAAATAATTACGAATACCAGAACTGCAAGCATTCGCACTGCGGTCAAGTCGGGGCTTCGAAAGCGTTGCACGGACCCTCCTTTTGAACATGGTGATATGAAGTTAAAAACCGAGTTCATATATAACAGCTGCCTCGCATTTTGCAAAGGGCAACCTGGAATGAACGCTGCAAAATTCTACCGTAATAGATACAATTCCAATAACCGGGTTGTCAACCGAATGATTGACACATCTTTTTAGTTATAGGCACTCTAAAACAATTTATCCTGACCATCATCCCGCCTGATTACTGCTATCACATCGCGAACATATTCAAAATTTTGGCACTCTGAATGGTTTTATAAGTTTATGATTTTGATAACACAGAAATAAACGTTTGAAAATAAACAAAATATTTTTTTTAAAAAATTTTGGTGCGGATTTTGCTTTAACCACTATTACATCTAAGCAGTTTCAGTTTTACGTCTAATTGGAGGGTTCAAATATGGGAGCTGAGGTAAATACTGGTGAAAAATCCTTTTTCGTTTTGGAAAAACCTGAATTGAGAATTGGAGCTATCGCAACAGGATCCCCCAATTATGTAGACGGCGTCCTGGTGCTACCGGAGACACCTACGTCAAAAAGACGGGCGGTTAAGTTCAACTGGCTGGTGTGTCCCCATTTGTCAGAACCGGAGTTGGTCTATGATTACTATATGGCGTCCGGATTAATAACGATAGTTCTGGGTAAGTGCTTTTGTGATACGTGTCTCGATTTGGTTTACATGAAAGGTGATTTGGCGGAGTTCGTGAGCTTAAGCAAACCGATGACGGATACATTGTTTCAAGAAAATTTTATCAATCCGTTGCTTGACAGCAACTATAACTTCAGCAAGATATTGGGATATATAGAGGCAAATGATTATGCCCCCAAAACCTGGATCAGCTGCCCTCATTTAAAAACAACCGACAAACTCAAAGATGTGTATTCGAAGGGTAAGCAAATTTTTATCTTTGAGAGTTTTTTTACCTGTCAGGATTGTTTTAATAAAATTCCAACCAACAGTTTGGTTGATATAATTTATGAAGGGGAATCGATGACAGACAGGTTATTTCAACAGAAGATAATCGATTCCTTATTTCCTATCAATCACGACAGCTTGGCGGCAATTGGCCAACTTGAGCATCATGCGGATACATTATAACTTAAATTAGGTTCCAGATCAGGAGGAAAAAATGGCAATAGACACTGACCAACAAATCAGGGAAAACATTGCGAGGTGTTTAGAGGTGTGGGACCGTCTAAAGGATGTAGAGAGTCAATTGGACGAATTGGAAGATGACATGGATGAAGAAACAGACGCTGAGCTGAGGGAAGAACTGTATCACGATATAAATTTATTAGAAAAAGAATTGGATCCCTTAAACGAAGAATTCAACAAGCTCAAAAGGGAGCTTTATGAAAATAAACCGCAAGATCACATTCGTCGCGTAAAAAGAATTCTTGAAAAATATAAAGATCAATATTCAAAGTCTGAAAGTTTCCCGGATTTATTCGTTTTAGTTGATCAAGAATAGGAGGTCTCCAGGTTTGCCGGATAAAAAAGCATTCGATGTGTACTGGCCAAGGGAACTAAAGTGATTTCGCTTGTTAGATTTTCCGATCACAATCAACTTAGGTCTGAGTATTGAACCTAACACCGACTCCATAATAGTATGAGTTGTTTTTTACAAATTCCTGACACCACTTAATATCCGCCACATATATTGTGCGAAGAAATATGTGATCTTTGGTTTTTGAATGATTCGGATTAAAATTTTCTGTGCGTATAACAAGCGTACTTGAGGGTAGTACAGGATGGGATGACACAAAATATAGTCCGCTTGTGCTGAGGTTTTTTACTTCGGCGATGTAAAAATCTCTTCTATTGAAATATGACCACTTGATTATGGCGTCACAATTATACCGTTGTTCTTGCCTTTTTTCTTTGTCTTTAGTCTCGGCTTTAATTGCTATCATGGCGGCACACTCTTACAAAATTTTTGTTTAGGTGATTTTGGTAAGAAAGAAAATAAAAGCCTGCGTGTGACCTAAGGGTAAAAAGGCAAAGATATCAAATATCAGCTTCAATAATATTCTAACAGATTTATCCTGAAAGTCAAAATTTTAGAATTTTTTTTAAGCCTAAAATATTTATACTCAAGCGATTTCGTGTTGCGCATGATCAAACAGGGAATCATAATCGATAAATACCATCCTGGGTGTCTATATTGATCTAAGAGGGTTTCAAATCTGGTGAGATTGACAAGTATTACATATTTAACCAAAAATTTCCCCTTTCTTTCTTAGACAACATAAATTTTTGCCAATCCCACCAAATCTTTCATAAGAACTGCCCTACACTAAATAGTGGGATGTCGGCCAATATCCCGGATTGTTTGCCTGGCTCCATGGCTCCGAATAGCGCTCGGAGCCATTTCTTTTTTCAGAGTGCCTCACAGCCCAAAGGAATCTGGCCGAGACTGATCTATGCAGACTTAAATATCATTGACCTTGCCCAATCCGAAAAGACCTTATCAGAGGCCTATGAGGGACTATCAGGGTCGAAATCGGAATGGATGAGCACTGCATTTAACCACCGAGGGAAGTTCTAACGGCAGCAATTGAAAAGACTACTGAATTGCTGGACGAGCAACTATCTGCTGTAAAGATTGAAGAAGAGGCGGTAACTATTGCCCACAGGGCAGGGTAGAGGGGTTATAGGAGCTTGTTACTATCTGAAATCCTTGGTGCCCCCGGCGTGATTCGAACACGCGGCACATGGATTAGGAATCCATTGCTCTATCCCCTGAGCTACGGGGGCAATTTGAAACGATTTTGGAGGGTTAGAATTCAGCCGCTGCCATCCTTTTTGGCCGAAAATGGCTGAATTGTGCCCAAATTGTGCCCACGCTGAGATTCAATGTAGGCGGCTTGCTGCTTTGAGGCGAGTTTCAGGTCATGGTCGCTGACGATATTGTAGCGGTCAAAGACCGATCTGGTCTTGTGCCCCGAAATCATCATGGCAACTCTTTCAGGCACAGCCGATCTGACCATGTTGCGGCCCGCCGTACGTCGAAATTCGTGAAACAGCCTTATACCAATTCCAGCATCCTGACAAGCTTTTTTCCATGCCTTGTCAAAGCGTTTAATCTAGTCAGTGCCTTTTCCGTTGAGAAGACATAAGGAAAAATCTTCTTGGCTGTTTTACGAATCTCCCATTGATGACGAAATACTTCTTTGAGTTCATCATCAAGGTATCGGGAGCGTGATAATCAATCCTATTCTGTTGTATGAATTTTTCTATATGAATCTGATATTAATAAGATTTTTATATCGGTTTCTTTAAGAGAAAGTTTATACAAGCGGAGCCCAGGCGGCTCCGATGTCCATCTGATTGAATCCAACTGGAATAAATAGCGATACGGCCCCTTTGATATGCGTTTTGATTGAAATGCTTGGTGGGAATTTGAAAGATAGGGATTTATGAGATCAACAATAAATTCGAAAGGGTAGGGGCTATAATTTTTCCAGAAAATGGGCCAAAACATTATAGATGATGGCACCCAAATCCTCACACTTCAGTCTCGGAAATATTTTCGACCATAATCTTCAGCTCTGCGCAATTAATACTTTGTTCCTATGATTTTTGGTAAATACGGTCATCGTGGGAATAGGGGGGATTAGAGAGCGGACGTAAAATTGGCGCGAGGTAGGCCATTGTCGTAATCGAAACAGGTATCACACGAAATCTCGATATGCCTGAGTTTCAGGTACTGGCAATATGCAAAATCGTTTCAAAAACGCAGTCGCAACATGCTGTGTTCCTTCATAATTGACACAAATCCATAATTACGATATTTAAATCTCACCATCCAACATCACTTTAAGATCTTTCAAACTGTGTAACCGATACGGGAGAGCACAAAAATGCAATGCCCAAAGTGCCAGTTTGAGAATCCAGAAGGCTCCGCATTTTGCGGTGATTGTGGCACACCGCTGAAGCTGAGTTGCCCAAGTTGCGGGGCGAATCCACCTCCGGGCTTCAAGTTTTGTAATAATTGCGGATATAACCTAAGGAAGCCCTCAGAGAAACTTCCTAAAGACCTCACCTTCGACGAAAAACTTGCCAAAATTCAAAAATACCTCCCCGAAGGCCTTACCGATAAAATCTTATCTCAAAGAGATAAAATCGAAGGCGAACGAAAACAGGTCACTGTGATGTTCTGTGACATGGAGGGCTTTACATCTCTTTCTGAACGACTTGGCCCGGAGGAAGCCTATACTATCATGGATCAGGTTTATGAAATACTGATTCATAAGGTGCACGACTATGAAGGGACAGTCAACGAGTTTACCGGTGACGGAATCATGGCCCTTTTTGGCGCGCCCATTGCGTTGGAGGACGCACCTCAAAGGGCGATCCGATCCGCTTATGCCATCCATCGAGAAATGACCCGCTTTAGCGAAAAAATGAAGGAGGAGAAACAGGATATACCCCGCCTTAAAATGCGCATCGGCATTCATACAGGCCCTGTTGTAGTTGGCACCTTGGGTAATGATCTCAGAGTGGAGTTTAAAGCTGTGGGCGACACAGTCAATCTGGCCTCCCGAATAGAAGGATTAGCAGTACCGGGAAGCACCTATGTTTCAGAGCATACCTTTAAACTGACCGAAGGGCTTTTTCGGTTTGAGGCTTTGGGTGAATATGCGGTCAAGGGCAAAACAGACACTATCAAAGCCTATCGAGTGATTGCGCCCAGCAGTTCAAGAACCCGATTTGACGTTAGTGCTGAAAGGGGTTTGACACTCTTTGTGGGCAGGGAGAGAGAACTCGAGCTGCTATTGGATGGTTTTGAACGCTCCAAAGCAGGTCGAGGTCAATCATTTTCTATTGTTGCCGAAGCCGGGTTAGGCAAATCCAGGCTCTTGTATGAGTTTAGAAAGGCCGTAGCTAATGAAGATGTGACCTTTCAAGAAGGTAAATGTCTCTCATACAGCAGAGGCGTAGCATATCATCCGGTCATCGACATCGTGAAGTCCAACTTCGATATTAATGTAAGTGATGGAGATGATCAGATCAGAGTGAAACTCAAAGAGGGCTTAAAAATTTTAGGCGCCGATGAAGTTCAAACGTTGCCATATCTTTTGGAACTTATAGGGGTTAAAGATAGTGGTGTCGATACGAGATCACTAAGCCCTGAGGCCAGGAAAGAACAGATCATCCAGACTTTAATTCGAATTAATATCATAGCTTCACAAAACCGTCCTTTAATCATGGCCATTGAGGATCTTCACTGGATAGATAAGAGTTCTGAGGATGCGTTTAAGGCTTTGTTGGACGATATTGCGGGGGCAAGGATATTTTTGATCTTCACCTACCGACCTGAGTATGTCCACACGTGGGGGGCAAAATCGTATCACAGTCAGATCACTTTGAACCGACTTTCCAACCGGGAAAGCCTTGCCGTGGTAAATCATCTACTGGATATGGAGCATATCGATCCAAACCTTGAAGATTTGATCCTGCAAAGAACTGAAGGGGTACCCTTTTTCATTGAGGAATTTATCAAATCTCTAAAAGATTTAAACATCATTGGAGGAAAAAACGGCAAATATCAAATCGCCAAAGATATACAGAATTTATCAATTCCGGTAACCATTCAGGATGTCATTATGGCTCGAGTTGATTCCCTGCCTGAGGGTGCTAAAGAACTGCTTCAAATTGGTTCTGTTGTTGAAAGAGAATTTAGCCATAGATTGATCAAGGAGGTGTCAGGACTGACAGAAAGAGAGCTCCTTTCACGATTGTCGATGTTAAAAGATTCAGAACTTATATTTGAAAGAGGAATCTTCCCTGAAACTGCCTATATCTTCAAGCATGCTTTAACCCAAGAAGTGGTCTACAATTCCATTTTAATCCGTAAAAAAAGGAAGCTCCATGAAGAGATTGGGAATGCCATTGAAAAGCTTAATCCAGATAATTTAGATGAGCATTGTGGAATTTTAGCGGAGCATTTTATCAGCAGCGAGAATTATGAGAAAGGGGCTGAATATTGCCGATTGGAGGCCAAGAAATCTGGGAAAGCTGCTTCATTTCCTGAAGCGATTGCCTATGGCAAGAAGAGAATAGAATGTCTCGAGAATCTATCACAGACAGTAGATACAAAAAAGAAGATAATTGATGCTCGCGTAATTCTGGGACTCTATTACAATCAGCTGAATCATGATGTCGAAGCTAAAGAGGCGATTGAACCGATAGTGGATTTGGCAGAAGAGCTGAATTATATGAAAAGAGTTTCACAGATATATACTTTGCTCGGGGTATACAACATGCACCATAAGTATGACCTCGGTAAAACTTTCAAATACCTGGAAGATGCCCTAAAGATTGCTGATAGCATAAAAGATACCCTTTCCTATTTTATGGCAAATTATTGGCTTGGTATAGCTCGATGGTACAATTGCGAATTTGATAAATCTCTTTACCATTACGAAAAAACATTGGAGATCAATAGGGCGACCAACACCCATTGGGGAGAAGCAATAAGCAAAGGTCACATCGGGTTTCAGGTATATGATTCTCAAGGTAAAATCGACTTGGGTTACAAAACTTGCGCTGAAGCAATTTTGATGGCAAAAAAAAGCGGTGATATACTATCCAAGGCGGTTGTCTATACTTGTCATGGTATATCATGTTATTTCAGAGGATTTTTTATCGAAGCACAAGAGCATCTTTTGAAGGCCTCTGATTTTTGCGACAGGATTCGCTTGACCATTTGGGGTGCACTGGCAAATTGGTTTTTAGGCGATACGTATTACGATATGGGAGAATACAAAATCCCTCAAGAATATTATAAAAAATCAATTTCATTATTAGAACACGGTAAACTAGTAGCATCTGTAGCTTATTTAAACAGGCTCGCATTAGCAAGAATCGAATTGATGAACCATGAGCAAGGCAGTGGGCTCAAAGCATTATATTCCTTTGCAGATGAGGTCAGACACAAATATTATAGGAGTTGGATGCGTAGATATATAATAGACAATCTATTGAACTTTAACGGAAAGCATATCTCTGAAGCGGAAAGCTTGATTACAAAAGCTATTGAAGAAGATGGAAAATATGACATGCTATGGCACTTGGCCAAGGATTACACATTATATGCGGAAATTCTTAAGCGACAGGGTGACCTGAAGCACGCCAAAGAAAAACTGAGCAAAGCAATCGAAATCTTCAAAGAATGTGGTGCTGATGGGTGGGTGGAAAAATATGAAAAGAAACTGGCGGAACTTTCATAGCCA